>FLNV01000157.1_pt1 | contig 155903 bp, 154 predicted proteins | sample 1140351 | NCBI WGS metagenome assembly FLNV01 (sample SAMEA3878207, study PRJEB12797) | bioreactor metagenome | biome: Moose rumen | place: Sweden | collected 2011-10 | reverse complement strand
CCATCTACATACATATGGTCTAATATCCACATTAATTGTGTTGTGTATAGTTTTACAGTATTGCTATATGTGGTTGTAAGATTTTCTATTTCACTTTTATCTTTTATCATATCGTAAGATGCTGTATACTCTGGTTTTAAACTTAGAGACTGTTCTCCCCAAGATCTTCCTTTGGTTGCATTTAAACAATAAAAGTTTGTAGCTAGTTTTTCATTGTTTTCACCTAAAGATATAATTTGAGTAATTCTATGGTTATTTCCAGTATTTAAAGCATATGCATATTTAACTTCATCATCACTTTTTATACCCCTTGTTAAACTAAGCATAAATGTTTTGCTAGCGGCAAATACCATACTTTGTCCAATAAGCAAAGTAAACATTAGAATTACTAATATGCTTGTAAAAAATTTAATTGTTTTATTTTTCATAATATTTCCTTCCTTTTCTTTTTTATATGGTTACAAAATGTCCCATATTATTATTATAGTATAATTTACAATTAAAATCAAGAGTTTTTTTAATAAAAATGTCATATTTTTCTTATTTTTTTATATATTTAAAAAGTAATTACTTTATAGGAGTAAAAAATGAAAATCAAAAAAATATTTCTTATATTTATATTAATTATTATGTCCATTCCATTAGCATGTTTTGCAGACGATGAATCCTTTGAAGACTCTCCTCAAATTAATAATATAATTGAAAGTATTGAAGTATCATCAAACGACATATCCAAAGAACCAAACATTAATGCAAGACATGCTATAATATTTGACAGAAATTCCAAATCAATGCTATATGAAAAAAAGGAAAATGAAATATGTAAAATGGCATCAACAACCAAAATTATGACAGCAATTATAGTTTTAGAAAATTCAAAATTAGATGATGTAGTTACAATATCTAAAAAATCCGCTGGTACTGGAGGTTCAAGATTAGGATTATCAGCAGATGATAAAATAACTGTTAATGACCTTCTTTATGGTTTAATGATGAAGTCTGGAAATGATGCGGCAGTTGCTCTTGCTGAGCACGTTGCAGGAAACATTCAAAATTTTTCTTTACTAATGAATACCAAAGCCAAACAGTTAAAACTATTGTCAACAAATTTTGAAACACCCCATGGATTGGATAGTGACAATCACTACACAACCGCATTTGATTTAGCAAGGCTTGCTGATTATGCTTTGCAAAATGAAGAATTTTCAAAAATTGTAAAAACACAAAACTACACAATTGTAATAAATGGATATCCAAAAAACATTTCCAATACAAATGAATTATTGGGAAATTATGAAGGTATTTATGGTGTAAAAACCGGCTTCACTAATGGTGCTAATCGTTGTTTAGTAACATCTTGTAAAAGAGGTGATTTAGATGTTATTTGTGTTGTTTTAGGATGTGATACGAAAAAAGATAGAACTAGAGATAGTGTCAAATTATTAAATTATATTTTTAATAATTATTGTGTAATAAATGTGCAAGATTTAGTTTTAAAAAAATATGAAGACTGGAAATTAAATCATAAAAATTCATTTATTATAAATAAAGGATATACTCAAACTATTGATAGCTATTTAGATATAAATAGTATACCATTTACAAAAATAGCTGTAAAAAAAACTGCCACGCAAAATATCTCTATAAAAATTGATTTTAATTCATTTATAGAAGCGCCTATATTAAAAGATTCAGAGGTAGGAAACTTAAAATTTAAAATTGAAGACTATGAATATTTCTCTATAAAAATTTTGAATAATACCGAAATAAGAAGAAAAAATGTTTTTGAATATATTCTATATATTTTAAAAAACTATACTTTATTTTTCCATAATCCTTGACATGATTATAAATTCAAAAAAAGCTCTACAAATAATAGTAGAGCTATTTTATTCTATTTTTATATCTTGAAAAAACTTTCTTTTTTATAAATCTTGAAAAATCTTCAGATTTTCCTTCTGTAAACCCTAACTTAGAAACGATAAAAGCGTACTGTCTTGAAATATATATATAATAATACGATTTTGTTTCAACAACTCTATATAATTTAAAATATAAAATCTGAGCTGTTCCTTCTGGATTTTCCACCTTAAAATAGTTTTTATAAAATTCGTATTTATTTATAAAACTACCTGATAACTTCTGGCTTTTTTTATCTTTTTCTACAGCTTTAAAAAGCCTTATAATTTTATACCATAAATATATTCCAAGCCCAATTAAAAGAACAATAGCCAAAATAAACTCTCTTTCTTTAAATGCAAATATCATACATAAACCAAAAAATAGTATATAGAATATCATATACGCTCTATCTGAAGCAGCATATTCTTCTGTATAAGATTTCAAAAAAATATCATACTCTTTTTGTGAATATTTTGTTTTATTTTCAAATAATTTCTCCATATAAATCACCTTATAGATTTTTTGTTTAATTATACCATTTTTATAAAAATTTTCAATATTTTTTTACATTTATCTAAACGCAATTTGTTTAATCAAAACAACTATCTAGTAGCAGCGCAATTCAAAGATTTAACCAAGTGCAATATCTAAAACCATCATAATTACAAAACCAATAGTAACGCCAATTACACCTAATTTAGATTTATTGCCTGCATGAATTTCTGGTATCAGTTCTTCTACAACAACATATATCATTGCACCTGCTGCGAAAGATAGTAGATATGGTAAAAGTGGAACAATTATATTTAATACTAACATAGTAATAAAAGCACTTATAGGTTCGACAATACCTGATAAAACTCCATAGACAAATGATTTTTTCTTACTTGCTCCTTCCATTTTTAAAGGCATTGAAATTATAGCCCCTTCTGGAATATTTTGTATGGCTATTCCTATTGCCAAAAGCATTGCTTCAAGTAAATCTATTCCTGCATTTCCAGCTAAAAAACCTGCAAAGCAAACTCCTACTGCCATTCCTTCAGGAATGTTATGTAGTGTAACAGAAAAAAGCAACATATTTAACTTCTTACCATTTTTATTCTTTTCTATTTTCTCTGCAATATGATTTGTTATCAATAAAAAAAATACACCAACGATAAAACCTATAGTTGCTGGAAACCATGCTATTACCCCTTGGTTTTCTGCCATCTCTACAGCTGGTAAAATAAGCGACCAAACACTTGCAGCTATCATTACTCCAGCTGCGAATCCAACAATCATCTTTTGTACTTTTTCATTCATACTCTTTTTTAGGAAGAATACTAGACTACTGCCTAAACTTGTTCCTATAAATGGTATCATTACTCCTACTATACTATACAATATTTCATTCACGTTAATTTCCTCCCTATATTGTATAATATGTAATTTTTTGTATTATGTTGACACATTTTGTGTTTTTTGTTATAATTCCTATCTAGAAACAATCTTAGTTATACCAAAAATGTATTTTGGAAGTAAATAATATGGAAAACTTGGTTATTAAACGGTACTATATCAATCATAGTGACAAACATCCTATAAAAATGCCAAAAGGTGCTCAACTCTTATCAGTTGAAGCTGATAAATGGCATTATTATGTGCATGACTTAGTTAACCCTAACACAAATCAAACCGAAAAGTACTATTTTAAGATTTATTCTGTAAATTGGACTTGTGAAACTAAAATCTTGAATGATGGGTACTCCTACCTCGGATCAGCATCCACATCTTTTGGCGATGTCAATCGAGTTATTCATGTATTATACAGTAAGTAGAACAATAAAAAAACAGAAATTGGCTTTTAAATCAATTTCTGTTTTTTATTTGGTAAGTTGGTGCACCAGGAGGGATTCGAACCCCCGACCTTCCGGTTCGTAGCCGAACACTCTATCCAACTAAGCTACTGGTGCATGTTTAAATACAAATATTATTATACTTCGTTTTCGCTAATTTTTCAAGTATTTTTAAAAAGTTTTAAATTTTTTTCAAAAAAGTCTTGAATTTCTTTAATATTTGTGGTATTATAATTAGGTACTTGAATAAAATTTAAGTATATCGAGGCGTAGCGCAGTTGGTAGCGCGCGTGGTTTGGGACCATGAGGTCGCAGGTTCGATCCCTGTCGCCTCGACCAAAAATACTTAATATCATAAAAAACTGTAAACGGTATGAATAAGGTATTAAGATGGAATAAAAAGGCATTATTTCAAGCAATTGAGGTAATGCTTTTTTTCATTTTAAAGTTCTCTACATACCTTATTCGTCCTTAAATTTTGTTCTAGAAAAATGTTCTAGAACAATAAAAAAGTTAATAAAAAAATTCGAGAAATTTTGAAAGCTCATATCCTAGTTATATCAAGTGTTTGCAAATTTGTTCTAGAAATGTTCTAGAAAATTTCTAGAACATAATTAAATTTTGACATTCAAGCAGACATTTAACTTTTTAAAATGAAAGGATAGTTTTTAATTAGTAAACTATCCTTTTATTTTATTATCCACATTTTAATCATATTTTGTGAATAATTCCTTGACTTTTCTCACTTTTTCAATTATATTATTTGTATAAATTTAATATGAGAAAGGAGAGAAATAAAGTGAATAAAGCAGAATTAGTTGAAGCAATGGCTACAAAAACAGGAGAAACAAAGAAAAGTGCAGAAGCATCATTAAATGCTTTTGTAGAAGTTGTAACAGATTCTCTAAAAAAAGGAGAAAAAATCCAATTAGTAGGATTTGGTTCTTTTGAAGTTAGAAAAAGAGCTGCTAGAAAAGGTAGAAATCCACAAACTAAGGAAGAAATTAAAATACCTGCATCAAAAGCTCCTGTATTTAAAGCTGGAAAAGCTCTTAAAGAAATAGTTAATAAATAAGATAAAAAGTCCTATAACTTGATATAGGACTTTTACTTTTAATAAAATGATAATAACATTTTGTAGTACTTTCTTGAATTATCAACTCTATTTTTCATATTAAAGTATTGTTCTTGCGAAATCATATGAAGAAAGTATAAGTAACTGAAAAATCTCATACTTTTTTCGCTTTCATAATCTATCATTTGTATAAAATCTTTACGTCTGTTTAAATATTCGTCAATACACATTCCATTATTTATAACTTCATTTTTAAATTCTAAAATATCATTTTTCAAATTCATATTTTATACCTCTATAATATCTTACAATTAAAAAGAACAGACATAAATCTGCTCTAATTCATTGATATAATTTCATATCCTACTATAATAAAATGGCTTAAAATCGATTGTCACAGCAATTATACACTATATTTTCTATAATTCTTTAAATACTTTTCCTAAACCATCATTTATTACTAAATTTGCTCTATAATCATATTGTGTTGCATCTCTATTTATCAAGACTAAATTTCTACCTTTAAAATAATTTATTAAACTTGATGCTGGATATACTGTTAAAGATGTCCCCGCAACAATTAGCATATCAACATTTGCAATAGCAGTTATTGCTCCATCAACTATATCATCATTTAGTCCTTCTTCATATAGAACTACATCAGGTTTTATGATTCCACCACAACTACATTTAGGAACACCATCACAATTAAATACATATTCTGCATCATAGAACTTGTTACAATCCATACAATAGTTTCTTAATACACTACCGATGCAATTCATATACAGTTTTACTTCCTGCCTTTTGATGTAAATCATCTATATTTTGTGTTATTACTGCTTTTAATTTGCCTTTATTTTCAAGTTCTGCTAGTTTGATATGTGTTATATTAGGTTCATATTTTAGGCAATTCATTTTGGCTTTATAGAATTTGTAGAACTCATTTGTATTATTCATAAAGAAGGTATGACTTAAAATGATTTCTGGTGGGTAATCATATTTCTGATTATATAATCCATCTTTGCTCCTAAAATCTGGTATGCCACTTTCTGTCGATACACCTGCTCCACCAAAGAATACAATATTATTACTTTCATTTACTAATTGCCTGAATTGTTGTATTTTATTTTCCATCATCTGCTCCTTATACTATGATTTGTATTAGGCATCATATTCAACCCATACTAAATATGTTCTGTTTGTAATATCAAATTCAACATATACTATACAGTCATATTCAACTCCATTTTCATCAAAAAATATATAATCTACACTTTGCTCACCTGTATTATTCTTTGCTTCTTCACACAATTTTTTCCAGTCTGCTGTGGTAGAGTTGGTTCTAGTTATCTCATTTATATATTTTTTAACTTGGGGAATATTATTACATTGATATTGATAAAATGTATTGGTTAGTCCACTTTTTATTAAAAACATAATGTTCTCCTTTTTTACTTACATATCTATTAAATCACATATTCTAATATTTGTAAAGGATATAATGCTTGACCTATCTCTATTTCAATTTAATTTTTTTTATTTTTTTCTTGACAAATCTAAAATATTATGTTAATATAATAAATGTAGTTAAGTTAAATTAACTATGAGGTAACTTTCACTACCTACAAAGTTAAAACTTTATGAATAGTTATATAATGAAAATTATATAGGGTGGAAGGTATTATATTTAAAAATAATATTTAAGGGCAATCTTCACTGTCCTATGGGGAAGCCCCAGATATATAATGAAAATTATATAAGGTGGAGAGTATAGATTAGGAGAGAATTTAGTTTCTCTCCATTTTTTATTTCATTCATTTATTAGCTCTATTCTTACATTTGCACTTAAAGTTCTTAATGTATCAAATTTTTCAAACTTAATAGCATAAGTTTTTTGTTCAAAATCTATTTCTTCAACTACACCTGGACCAAATACAGAATGCTTTATTTTATCTCCAATTTTAAGATTAAAATCTGTATTTATAGTTACATTATCTTGTCTTTTTTCTTCTATAACAATTCTTTCCTTTGCTTCTTTTGATGCAAATTCTATTTCATTCAAATCTAATTCTTTTAAAAATCTTGATGGCATATTATCTAACTCATTATAGTCAAGCATTGTATCACTCAAATATAATTTATCTTTTGCTCTTGTAATTGCCACATAGAATAATCTTCTTTCTTCTTCCATACCTTCTGGTGTTTTTACTTTTGCACTTGGCAATATTCCATCTACAATTCTAATGATAAATACATTCTTAAATTCTAAACCTTTTGAAGCGTGTATTGTCATCAATTTAACAGAGTTTTCTTTTGATGTTCTATCGCTGTTTGTATAAAGTGATATTTTATCTAAATAATCTTTTAAAGTTTTTTCTTCTATGTCTGTTTTTTGAAACTCTATTATCCCGTGCTTTAGTTCTTCTATATTTTCCAATCTCTCTTGCTCATTATTCTTGTTTAGCTCATCAAGATAGCCACTTTTTTCTAATATTACATTTACTAAATCTGAAACACTAATTTTATCATACATTGCTTGAAGATGGTTAATTATACTTATAAAATCTCCTGCTAATGGCTTTTTTAATGTTTTATTTTCCACACAATATTTAAAAGCTTTATACATAGAGCAATGATTTTCTTGTGCAAATTTAGTTAGAAATTCAATAGTTTTATTACCAATCCCTCGACCTGGTACATTTACAATCCTTTGAAAATCTATATCATTTTCATATAGTATAAATCTTAAATAACTTAAAATATCTTTAATCTCTTTCCTGCTGTAAAAATCTATACCACTATATACACAATATTTAATATTGTTAGAAATCAACTGTTCTTCAACATTTCTTGATAAATTATTATTTCTATATAGAACTGCTATATCACTTAAATTTTCTCCTGCATCTTTTAATTTTTTTATTTGTTCAACAACAAATTTTGCTTCTTCAAATTGATTTTTTAAAACATTATAGACAACCTTTTCTTCTCCATCTCTGTATGGTATTAAATCCTTTTCAAGTCTGTTTTTATTATGTTTTATAAGTGAATTAGCCACATTTAAAACACTTGGTACACTTCTGTAATTTGTACTTACCACAATATCTTTTACATTTGGAAAATCTTTGTCAAAGTTAATAATATAATTTACATCAGAACCTCTCCAACTGTAAATTGTTTGGTCTGGGTCACCAACAATCATTAGATTTTTATGATATTGACTTAATATCTTTAACATCTTATACTGCTTATAGTCTATATCATTGAACTCATCACACATTATGTATTGAAATCTGTGTTGCCACTTTACTCTTTTATCTTCATAATTTACTAATATGTAAAGAAAAATATTGATTAAATCATTATAATCAAGCATAGATGTTTTTCTTTGTTCTTCAATATATTCATTAAAAAATTGTTGCTCTATATCAAAATTCGGTTCATTAAATGGTTTCTTATTACTATTTTCTGCTAAACATTCTATATAGTTAATTGTCTTCTCGCTATTAGTTGTGGTTTCTTGCAATGATTTTGTCATAGTTATATTTACTCTCATATCTTCATAGTGATATTCTCTATTTGTAATACCTAATTTCTTATATATCTTTTTAAAAATTGAATTTTGGTCTTCTGTATCCATTATTATAAAATTAGATACTATTCCAACACAATGTATATCTTCTCTTAATGCTTTCGCTGATAAACTATGAAAAGTACAAATATAGCCAACATCTTTATCTTTAACCATCTTATCAATTCTTTGTTTCATTTCTTTTGCTGCATTGTTAGTGAATGTTGTGCATAGTATATTACCATTTGCAACTCCCAACTCATTTACCAAATAGACATACCTATTTGTTATAATACGAGTTTTACCTGAACCTGCTCCAGAAATAACTCTAACAAAACCCTCTGTTGTTTTTACTGCTTGTTGTTGTTCTTTATTTAATTCTTGCATTTTTATACCTCTTTCATTTTGTTCTCTAAATTATTATATCACATTTAAACTAATTAGCTGATGTATATGTTTCAATTTCGACTACATCTATAATTGGTATTTCAGTTGTATCTACTAAAATTATAACCTGTTTAAGAGATGGACTAACTGCAAGACATACTGTTTTTTCTGTTCTTGAACTATCTGCAACAACAAGATTTGTCGTTAAAGGGTCAAACCCACGTTCCTGACATTCAACAGAAGCGTAGAATGACTTTAAATCTATCACTATATAAATATGTTGTTCTTGCATTTATCACACCCCCAATTCTAAAATGTTATTTAGATTATAACACCTTTTAAATGATTTGTAAACAGTTGTTCGCGTGCTTATTAAAAAAGAAGAGTAAGAATATTTATCTTACTCACTAATTATAATTTATTTATTACATTTTCTTTCCTCTTCTATTATATAGGCCATCAACATTTTCAATTAACTTATATTCAATAGAATAACATTCATAAGCAATAAATTTATATTGTTTTGAAATTTTTTCTTTTGCATCCTCTCTTGATATATTCTCATTTTTTACTAAATAATTTACTATTGTAGCATTACTCTCGTGCCCGTTTAAATGTATATTTAATCTATTCATTATAGTAAATTTATTTGTATATGCACTACCTATATAAACTATTTCATCATTTTCATTTAATATAACATATATTCCATTAAAATCTGCTTTCTTAATATCTTCTCTATTCAAGTTTCCTTTTACTTTTGTATTGCATTTTTCTAAATATTCATATTTAATTTTCTCAAATTCTTTTAACTTCATTTATTTCTCCCTCTGGTAGTCTATAATATCTTCTACCATCAATTTTTCCCTTTAAATATGCAGTTAGTTTTTGACCTTGAATTATATCTTCTTTTTGCTGTTTTGTTAGATGTTTTAATTGATATTCTAATTTACAAGCTAAGGATTTATCCTTACATCTCCATACAGCTTCTAATCTTTCTGGTATATGTGATTTTGTATATTTAGCTCCATTTCCTTTTATATGCTTGTTGAATCTTTCATCTATATTTTTGGTCATACCTGTGTATATAGAATTATCTTTACATCTTATCATATATGTATAGTACATTTTATACTCTCCTAAACTAATCTTTACTTGTTGTTAATTCTTGATACATCTTCATTAGTTCTGCTACGCAGTCACTTTCTGTCATATTATGCCAATCAAATCCGTATGCTTCCATAACTGCTATATCGTTTTGTTGATGTGCTTTTCTTAATTCTACTGGCATTGTTAATTCATCATATAAATCTGCAAGTGAACTACTAGGATATTTTGCTCTGGCATCTAATATTGCTTTTGCAGTTTGTTCAATTCTTACTTTTTGCTTTTCATTAGGAGTAGGCCAAGGAAAGTTATTATATACTATGCTAGCAGAATATCTATAATCACTTTTTATTCTTCCTGCTATTGCACGCATCCAGGAATTATGAACATTTGATACCATTATTCCAAAATCGTATAATGATGCAGATGGTATAAGTAAATTTGCATCTCCACATATTATATCAGCAGTCATATAGCCTATTGGTATATATCTTCTGTTTTCAGACGAATGTCTAGGTATTACTAGATAATCTGTATCTGGTTGTCTTATTTCTCCAAATAGTGTTGGAATATCTGCTAATTTTCTCGTTGCTTCTCTTGTACTATTTTCTCTTAATTCTTTTACTTTTTCTACCGCTTCATAAATAGGTGAAACACTTTTAATTTTATTAGGTTGAATATCTTTTAACCATATACACCACCTAATTTTGTTATGTAGAAATTCCGTTGCTCCTATAAATTTTTTAAACATTTCAGCACTTTCGGGGAACTTATTTTCTATTTCCTCTTTACTTTCATTGGAATAATCACTTAAATAACCACCATCATTTGGCATACTTCCAAAGTCCATAGACGATACCTTGCAAATAGGTTTGTTTGTGCTTTCTATGAATACACAAGGAGCATCTATTAAATAACCATTTATATTTTGTGCTTTATGCTTTATGCTATTGTTCTCATATATGATTTTTTCTTTCATATTATTGATATTGCTAAAACCTATAATAACACAATGAACTGCTGCTTTATCTTTTGCTTCACTATTCCATTTAAAAGTTCTCCACGCAAAATCAATATTTATTTTTTTACCTAGTATATGTTTCCAAAGAATAGGAACTTGTTCTCCTTGTGTAATTGAATTAGTTGAAACAAATGCTACTTTTATAAAAGTGGTATCTATATATTCTGTTGCTTTTCTATACCACGCACTAACATAATCTAAATTTCCTAATCCTTTAATTTTACCAAATACATTTAACATATCTTCTTTCTGGCAAGTGTCCATAAGTCTTGCACCTATAAATGGTGGGTTGCCCATTATATAATTCAATTCAGTTTTATCTACAACATCATTCCAGTCTAATCTTAAACTATTACCTTCTACTATATTTGTATATGATTTTAATGGTAGAAAGTCTAGGTTTAAGTGTAATAAATTTTCTGTTTCGTGCATCATCTGGCTCTCTGCTATCCACAATGCTGTCTTTGCAACAGTTACAGCGAAGTCATTTATTTCAATTCCATAGAATTGACTTATAGATACCTTAATTGGGTTAAATTTACTATCTCCAAATTGAATCTGTCCATTATGTAATTTTTCTAATGCTTTGTTTTCCATCTTTCTTAATGATAAATATGTTTCCGTGAGGAAGTTTCCGACTTCCGACAGGCTGGGTCTAAAAACTTCAATTTTGATAATTTATCTTGAAATTCTGCTACATTCTTTTTTATAGTTGTCGTTGTAGTTATATTTAATATCTTTTGTTCAAGTTCTTGCTCTAATTCATCTAAAAATAGGGGGTCAATAACTTTGTGTATATTCTCAATAGATGTGTAGTGCATACCACCACTTCTTCTTGTTTCTGGATTTAAGGTACTTTCAAATACAGCACCAAATATAGTAGGAGATATATCTGCCCAATCAAAATCCTCACTCGCTTTTGATAGTATTAGTTCTTTAACTTTATCTGTAAGCATAGGAATTTCTATATCTTCTTCTGCAAATAGTCCACCATTAACATAAGGAAATTGTGCTAAATCTTGTTTCATATATGGGTCTCTATCTTCTAGTTTAGTATCTAATACCTTAAATAGTTTAATTAAAGCTTCTCTTAAATCTTCTGCATCATATTTAGCCAAGTAATCGTGAAACATTTGGTGTCTGCCAAACAGACCTGCATCTTCTGCATAAAGGCAAAATACTAATCTAACACAAAGCATATTCAAACTTTTTAAAGTGTCTTTATTCTCTGGGTCACGATATAGTGGAAGTATCTCATCATATATTCTGCCAACAAGTTCTCCTGCTTTAATAGAGATTTCCATTTCCTTTTTCAAGTTAGTGTTTTCTGTATTTACTATAAATTGTAATCTATAATATTCTTTCTTTAAATCTTTCAATAGTATTTCTTCTGGCTCTCCATTTGGTTTATCCATATCATACACTAAAAATGATTTAAAGTTACAGGTAATAACCCATCGAGGATGCTTTGATACAGGTAATTCAGCTATATATTTTTTAGCTTGCTGAAATGGTGTTAGTAATGAACCATCTGCTTGTCTAATTGCTTTTCTTAAATCTTTATCAATACTTTTCTGTTCTATTAAAACTTTTGTTGATGGAATATAACCATCTATAAAACCTGTATTTTTATCTATATGTACTTGGTCTTCAAATTCTATAAATTCTTCTGGCTTTTCTATTCCATATACTTGTCTTAATAACTGTAACCAAAATGTTTGTGATTGGCCTTTTTCATAACCTTTATTTTCCCAGAAATTTGCGAATTCTTTTGCTGAATTTATTTGCTCCTTCTCTGTCATATCTATACCCCCAAAATTGTTCCATTTATTATTTTCATTTGATAACATTCTATCATTTTCTTAAAATTTATTCAAGATACATAAAGCATAATAAATATTCTAAAAATTAGTACCAAAGTTAACCTATTATTAAAAAGTACCAAAACCGCTTGAGTTTAGCCTTAATTGGAGGTATAATTAAAGTAGTAAATCTAACGATGGTTAGATTTGGTATTAGAATAGGAGGAATTTTCAATGAGACAACTATATGGAGTTTGTAGAGTTAGTACAAAGAAACAGAATATCCAAAGACAAATAAGAAATATACAAGCATACTATCCTAATGCAATTATAGTGCAGGATAAATTTACTGGAACTAAAATAGATGGTAGAGAAGAATTTGAAAAACTATTAAAAATTATTAAGGCAGATGATACACTTGTTTTTGATAGTGTATCAAGATTTAGCAGAAATGCAGATGAGGGTTGTGAGTTATATGAGAAATTGTTTAATGATAAGATAAACCTAATCTTTTTGCAAGAGAGTTATATCAATACAGATATATACAGAAAAGCATTAGAAAATCAAATTGCTTTACAATTAAATACAGGAGATGTTGCAACAGATACTTTTATAAATGCTATTATTGATGCTTTAAATAAATACACAATAGAACTAGCAAAAGCACAAATTAGAAAAGCCTTTGAACAAGCAGAGAAAGAAGTTAAAGATTTACAAAGAAATACAAAAGCAGGTATTGTAACAGCAAAATTAAATGGGAAAAGAATAGGCCAAGTAAAAGGTGCTAAATTGACTACTAAAAAAAGTATTGATGCCAAAGAGAAGATTTTGAAATATAGTAACAGTTTTTATGGAACTTTGGGAGATGCAGAATGTATAAAACTTGCAGATATATCAAGAAACAGTTTCTACAAATACAAGAAAGAGTTAAAAGAGGAACTAGGTGCTTAATCTAATTCCTCTTTACTTATGTATAATAAATTTTTAAATTTTTCTACACCATATTTATTTACATATTCATCTGGGTCTTTTGCTTCTTTTAAATGAATAAATTTTACATCTACATCTTCATCTTCAAGATATTTTAATATTCTTAATGTTGCTATTTTTCCTGCTTTATCACTATCAAATGCTATATATATTTTATTAGTATATTTCTTAATCAATTCTATCTGTGATGATGATATTGCTGTTCCTAATGAAGCTACTACATTTTTAATTCCTGCTTTGTTTAAAGTAATTACATCTATATAACCCTCAACTAATATTATGCCATCTTCTGCATAATTTTTTGCTCTATGTATTCCATATAAGTTTTTGCCCTTTGAAAAAATTTTTGTTTCAGGACTGTTTAAGTATTTAGGTTTAAATTTATCATCTATTACTCTACCACCAAATGCCACAATTTTATTATCTTCATTTATAATAGGGAAGATTATTCTATTTCTATATCTTTCAACAATACTTCCATCTTCTTGTCTCTTAACTAGACCAGAGGCTATAATATCATCATCATTAAAACCATCACATTTCAAATATTCATATAAATTATAAAGTCCACTAGCATACCCTATTCTAAAAGCTTCTATGGTATTTAATTGTATATGTCTTTTACTAAAGTAAGATAAAGCTGTATATGAACGGTATAATTCTCTGTGATATATTTCTGTTGCTTTCTCATTTAATTCATATAATTTCTGTTCCATATCAACCTTTCATAAACTATATTTTATATTATATTTAGTTTTAGTTAAATAGTATTGGTCACAAAATGTTACAAGAGAAGCATAATACTTATTATTATCTTCTCTTGTATTTAATCTTTTTTATCTATAATTTAATTGATGAAAATATTAAATATTTTCCATACGAATTTTTTGTGCTAACTGTATTTTCTGATTCGTTTAAATAAATATTATTCAAACAATAATTCTTTTCTAATCCAGAAGTATAATTTTTTAAACTATCTATCATTAAAAGAATATTCTTTCCTAAATCTTTTTTATTTACAATGTTTAATCCTGAATAAAGCATTGTTAAATTCTTTTCAAATGCTTCTCCATTTAATGTAGTCCCATTTGAATATGGCATTGCTACATATATTTTATAAACCTTTTTTGTATCTTTATCTGCTACTAATCCAAGTGGTGGTATCGTTAATGAATTTTCATATTCTAATGAATACAATAAGGCCTCTTTACCTGTTACCTCATCTTTTTTACTTTCAGTTTTAGATGATAATGATGATGCATATTTCTTATCTTTATCTAGTTCTTTTTGTGCTTTGATTATTGCATTAGAAAGTTCTACTACATCAACATCAAACTCTTTATTATCATTTTGTTTTTCAGTTGTATTGTATTCACTTACACTTTTTAATCCTTCGTGTTTAGGTTTTATACTTTGCATAAATAATACAATTCCAACTATAACTATAAATATAATTATTGCATAAATTATATAATTAAATTTAATCTTTATAACATTAGTATTTTTAGAAGTATCATCAACATCTATTTTTTTACCACATTTACCACAAAAGATTTCATTTTCTTTTATTTCATTTCCACAATTTTTACAATACATATTTTATTCCTCTCTTTATTTTTTATCCTGCACCGTGTTCAGTGAAGCCAAAATACCAAGTTTGTCCGCTTTCATTGTAATCATCATCATAAAATCTATCGCTCATTTCTTTTTCAGTAAAAGTTTGAAATATTTCATTATTTATCAAAATCTCCATTTTAGGTGACTTCTTTCCTGTATATTTAATATTGTTTGATGTGCAATTATATCTTTCAACCTCTAAATCCTTGTTTGTTAATTTATCAGACAAATAAACTTCTCCATTTATTTTAACAACTAATTTTAAAGGTTCATCTATTTTTTCATAGATTCCCATCTCTTTTCCTCTTTTTCTGGATATATATGCACCAATTAAACAAGTTCTATGTAAATTTATTGTCATTGTCCTTTCTTTATACTTATTTACAAAAATATATAATGTTTCGCCTTCATATAATATGCTTCTTGAATGGACAGCAACAATTTCACCTTTATAGTTTTTTATTATTTCATCGTGATAACTTTGGTCTAATACAATTCCTTCTTTTTTACTTAAATCTTCTTTATATGATATTTTATATGGTACATTTAATTTCTTAATTTCATTAACTGCCTGTTGTTCTGTTAGCCCATTTAATTTTGGAATATTTATATATTTTTTACTATTGGTTGAATTGGTATTTGTTGATTTACCATCTTTATTATTACTAGCTGTTGTATTTTTATCAAAAGTTTGTTGTTCCTCTTTGGTATTATCACTTTCTTTTTCACTTGTATAATTTATAACTAATGCACTTTCAAAACTTTCCAAATCATCAAAATAAACTTTCTTACCAGAATTATCTAAAATCCAATATTGCTCTCCATCTGTACAAATATATCCATCTTTACTTTCTAATTCTGGATATTTATCATATATACTTTGTAGTAAATCCCTTTTTTCTTTATCATTTTCTTTTTTTGCACTATCAAGTTTAAATATATATTTTTGCTCATACTCATCTGTATATTCAATTTCACCATCTTTAAGTATTTTTATAACTGTATCATATTCCTTAAAACTTGGGTCTAATTCATCTTCTTCATCTTCATCTATTGAAATTACTAAATATGCACTATCATAATTGATATGAACATCTATTGTGTCTTTATTGATTTTATATGTACCTTTTAGCGTATAATATTCTGTTGCTGTATCTCCAATTTGAATTTCAATTGTATTATCTTTATTAAATATAATATACCCATATTCATTTGAACGTATATATTTTTTCCCTATTTCTACTTTAACATTTACTTCTTCTTTTGCTATTTCGTTTCTCTCTTCTAATATCTGTTCATTATTGTTACTTAGTTCTTGCTGATATGTATTTTCAAATTCTAATTCAGTATTTATTTTCTCTTTTTGCTTTAATAAAATTGTACCAATGATAATACTAATGATTACAATAAATAAAACTATAATATGCCATACTCTAATTTTTATTTTTCCTTTTATCTTATTGGACTTTTTATCAGTTTGAATTACATCATTTTTTACATCTAATTTTTCACCACAATTAGTGCAAAACAGATTTCCTTCTTTTATTTCATATCCACATTTGCTACACTTCATAATTTCACCTCTTTTGTAAAACCTCTCAAAATCTGACAGTATTCATCATATTTTTTTATATTTCAAGTATATCACTCTTTAATTATTTTTACAAGTGTTGCTAATATTTTTATTAGTCTTTGTTCTAGTATGTAGCCTAATAATTTATATAATATCAAAAAAGGAGAGATTGCTTATGGATATGAATACATTTAAAATGACTAATTTAAAAGAGATTAGGGAAAAGAAAAACATCACTCAAACAAAACTCTCAACAGAAATAGAGGTATCACAAGAAGTTATTTCACATTACGAAATTGGTCAAAGTAAACCTAATATAGAAAATTTAATAAAACTTGCTGATTACTTTAATTGTAGTACAGATTATCTTCTTAATAGAACTGACAATCCTGTTTTATTAAAATCTACACCTAACGCATCTACAGAATTAAATGAATTTATAACTAAATATCAAATGTTAAATAAAGATAAACAAAATCATTTAATTAGTTATCTTAATTTTCTAATTAGTCAAAATTAAAAAGATGAGGCTTAAACTTCATCTTTTTTAAATATACTTTATTTACTTCTGTTGAAAAATTTTATTTAATAAATCTATTGTTTCATCCTGCATAATTGGCTTACGCAAATATCCATCAAAACCTAGTTCTAAAAATTTCTCTTTTGGCTCATCTGAAATTGTGTGTATAATCACTGGTGTATGGAATCCCTCTAATGATTTTAGTTTTTTCAATAAATCTGGCCCAGTACCATCATTATAAATATTATTGGTGAAAATAACATCATATTGTTCACTATTTTTTATTCTTTCATACACTTCATTACTAGATTTTGCATTTACAATTTCTATGCCAAGACTATCTAATATCATCTCTGTAATAAAAAATGATGAGTGCATATAGTCTCCAACCAATGCTTTTTTGCCTTTAAAAGTATCTAATTTTTTAATTATTCCAGTTGGTGTATTATATGTTTTTTCATCTACTTTTTTATAATCTTCCATACTGTACTCATCAATTAAATCATTTAATCTGTCAATACTACCTGCTTTTATTAGCAATGCTTCTAATATTTCTTTTTCATCATAATTATTAACTATTTCATTTACTTTCTTTTTATCTATCATATTTATTGCTCCTTTTGTTAGGTATCATACCACATTTTATTTTATAAGTCCACATATTTTGGCAAATTTTGTTAGGAGATAACGAACATACAAATTATAATAAATTGGTTAAAATACTTGTGAGGTGATAGTCCACAATGAAAATGCCAGTTTATAAAAACAATATTTATGACATCATTAGAAGAAACATTAAAAAGTATAGAAAAGAGAAAGGACTTACTTCTGCACAATTAGCAGAAATGGTTGATTTGACACACGATTTCATTAGACAAATTGAAAGTGAAAAAACAGCATATAATTTCTCTGTTGATACTTTCTATAAGATTTCAGTTGCATTAGGAGTAAAATTAGATGATTTAATACAAGATTAAATAAAGAGCTTACCAATATGGGTTAGTTCTTTTTTATTTAATCATATTTAATTCTTTTAGTTGTTCTAAACATATGCAGAAACCAAAAATTAGTAGTTGCTTCTTTGTATCGTAATCTATCTCACAAGCAATTTCATCATATTTATTGAATATATCTGCAACTCTACTATCATTTATACTTTCAATTTCTTTCAATATTACTTTCATCTTTTCACTTTTATTTCTGTTCGCTTTGTTTTTTGCATAAATAAATTCACCTAAATTTTGAAATGCCATCTCTATCATAGGAAATTTTTTATTTTTTACTGTATCTAAAAGATTCGTATCAAATACATTATCGAAATGTTGTATATACCCATCTAAATCCATATCCACATTTATCTCCTCTTTTCTTTCCATTTCTTTTATTTTAAATAAAACCCACTTACTTGCTACAACTGCTGGTTCATTAAATATTCTCTGCCATATTAAAGTCATCTTATATCTTCTAAAACCACTAAATTGTAAATGTTTTATTATTTCTGGTTCAGGTATATCATCAAAAACAAATTGTATCATATTTATCTTTGTATTATGTACTACTTTCCCTGTTATAAATTTAGCATTGTTAAATGTTAGATTTTTGCTTGTTTCAAGTTCACGGATTCTTCGTTTAATATTTTTTATTTGTTTATTTATTATACCAATATTTTTACTTTTGCTATTTCTTTCTTGTAAATTTTGCTTATTATATTCCAATTCTTCTAATCTATTTTGCAATATTTCTAATTGTTGCTGAATATTCATTATTTATTACCACCTATGACCCAATAATTTCCAATATATTTCTTGCTACAATTCCAGATGTCGTATATATTTTTATTTCCACAAATTAACCATTTTCTGTGTATTCTGGATAACGAATTTTAATTGCTTCATAGAAATAGGGAGCATAACTACAACAAAAAATGTCACTTGGATTATAATGTGTTGATACAATGCCATTTTCTAAATCTTCATCACTATCGTAACAATTTGAATTCCACAATGAAAATGCCATTCTAGTTACTTTCATACTTGTACTCGTTTGATATGGTTCTTGCAAAGCATCTCTATTTATAAGACCTTGCTTTATATCGAATATATTATTAAAATGTTCTCTTGTAGTTTCACAAATTCCTAGTGTATAAATTAGGGCTTTTCTATATACATCTTCTTTACCTGTTAATTTTAATTTTTGCTTATAAAAATCCTCGTGTTCTTTATCTATAAATTTCACTTTTTCACCTCAAATATATAATTCATTATTATTTATTTAAAACTTCTCAAAATTAAATCTGACGTTAATTAGCACTATCAAAATCCTATTTTCTTTTGTTCATTTAGTTGTTGCTCTTGTAATTTATATAATATATTTATTACATCGATTTCTTTAATTAAATCTTTATTAGCTTTTTTTCTCTAACTATACGATTAGCCATCTCTATTTTTATTTGGTTTATTATTCAAAATACCACTACCTTTTCTACTTAAAAATCTTCATCAAAAATCTCGCAATCCTTTCTACCAGAATGGTTTCACTATTTATTATGTTACCTCCATTTTCTCCGTTTGTCAACATAAAATTAAACTTTTGTAAAGAGTTTTTATTTTTAAAATGGTAATTTAGTATTAAAAAGAATATCACAAAAACACTCTTATAGCTTTATTTCAAGCTTAAAAGAGTGCTATCTTTATCTTATGTTATTTAATTGTTTTTCTATAAGATTCCATTACTACTAATGTTGTCAATTCTTCTAGTATAGTTTTTATCCTATACACTAATATTTTACGTTATTCATTTTAAAATTTTAATAATTATACTTTTACTTACTATTTTTTACAACATTATTAAATAATCTTAATATATATGCAGATTTATGTGTATCTATATAAATATTTAATTGGTAAATTAAATCATTTATTTTCTTTCTTTTATCTTGTGGTAAATTTTTTGTTAGTGTTTCTAATAATAATGTATAATCATCTTTATATTTTGATTTGTATTTTTCTTTATTTATATCTAACGCTTCTTTACAAACCCTAATTTCTTCACTGCTTAATTTATTGAATTCATCTAATATGTCCATAAATATTTCTAATGGTTTTTCAATCTCTTGGTTTAAAATCAAATCAGTATAAAAATCTGGAACACTTATTTTAATTTCCGTTTTGCTTTTATTCCTAAAAAGTGAACCTTGCGAAATTGTTGTCCTTCTTAAAGCATTTATTAGTTCTATAATTTTATTTATCATTTTTTCTGAAAATTTTTGCTCTTTTAAAAAATGTAACAATACTTCATCTTTATTTTCTTTTTCTTTTTTTCCTTTTACTTGTGTTCCATCATTTTTATCAACTTGTTCGGATTTGTTTTTTTCTGTACTTTCTTTTAATAAATCATCAACAGAGCATCCAAACATCATAGATAATTTAATTATTTCTGGAATTTTTGGAATAGCTTTACCCTTACTCCATCTAAAATATGTTGAATTGTCTTTCGCACCAATTTTTTCGGATAAATCGTTCAAAAAATCATCTTCTGTATATTTTCTGTTTACTTGCTTAGACATTTTCTTCATATATATTTCTTTTTGATACTTATAGTTATTTCCAAAAGACTTTTTATAATCATATATTTCAATCCCATTATCATAATTTGTAATTTCATTATTGCATTTGGTGCAATTATTTTTCATATCTTTTACCCCCAAATATATTTCATTTTGTGCGTGTACATTTAATTTGAAGGTAATTATAATATAGTCAAAATACTTTACCAACAAATCTCTTTACTCATTTGAGATTATATCACATTTTTACTCTAACTGAAAGTATTTTAAGTTGTAAAGTATAAAAAAAATAAGAGTTGGTTGCTACACTTTACTCTTATCTCTCTAAATTATATGAATAGAAGTAGATTTTTCTATTTCTATCGCTTGATTCTATTTTACACCTTCAAAATTGTTGTGTCAAGTGTTTTTAAGCAATTTGTAGTGTAATTTAGAGATGATTTTAAGAGTTAAATGTATTAGTCATTCTTAACATTTATTCAAACATAAGAAAATGAATTGTAATAGTTTAAAACACAGAGAGGTTTTGATTATGAAAATTTATGAAGAACTTCAACAGCAGTATCAAAAATATGATAATATACAGAATCTAATGAAATATTTTAATGATGATGAATTAACCAAACGTTTTAAATCCTTGAAAAATAGAGCACCTGGTGTTGACGGAGTTACTAAATATGACTATGAAAAAAATTTGGAAAGCAACATCGATAGATTAGTAAGTAGTATAAGAAGTGGCTCATATACACCAAAAGATATTAGAAGATGCTATATTCCAAAAGCAAATGGAAAATTAAGACCGCTTGGTATTCCTACAACTGAGGACAAAATAGTACAAGGAGTAATGGCAGACATATTATACAGCATTTATGACCCATTATTTCTGCAATGTTCTTTTGGTTATAGACTAAACCAAAACGCTCATTCTGCTCTGTCAAAATTAAAGTGCATTGCTGAGAAAGGAAAAACTCACTATATTGTGAAAGCAGATATAAAAGGATTCTTTGATAATGTTAAACACATAAAACTACTAGAAATGTTAAAAGAGAATATTCAAGACAAACACTTCATCAGCCTTATCAAGAAATTTCTTAAAGCTGACATATTTTATAAAGGTAAACTCTTTCATAACAAATCTGGTACGTCACAAGGAGGACTAATATCTCCTGTTCTAGGAAATATATATTTGCACTATGCACTAGATGAGTGGTTTGACACTGAAATTAAAGCAATGTTTCATTATACAAATCTTATCCGCTATTGTGACGACTTTATTGCAAGTTTTGCTACTAAATCTGATGCTACACTTTTTATTACTGCTGTACAGAAAAGACTTAAAGAATATCATCTTGATTTGGAACTTGAAAAGACAAATATTATTAAATTTGACATCCGTGACACTTCTTCTGAAATATTAAGCTTCTTAGGTTTCAATATCTTCGTTGATGTGAATAACCATCTCTGCTTCTGTGCTTCTTATCATAAATTACAACAGAAAATTACGGACATCTCAGATAGATTTATGGATATGCTGAATAAAGGTTATTCTGTCATTGACTGTCTACTTACAGTTAATGATAAGCTCAGGGGGTGTTATAACTACTATGGTGTCTCTACCAACTCCACCTGGATTCAACAACTCTATGAATACACTGGTAACTGCATTATGGATATTCTTTATTATAACGAGAAAACTAGACAGATGTCCTATGACCAACTTTACAATCTTCTTCTCTATAAATTACCTATCTTGTCTCCTCCTGTTTCGCTTATACAGCTATAATAGGATAGAGTTCATTGGATTTTGATATAGGGGTTTTCTTGGTCCTAACGGACAACGCTGGCACTCGAAATCATTTCGTGTGGGCCATTTTTCAAAAAATAGGAGGTGATACTATGCTTGACGCATATTCTGTGTTATTATTCTTTGTCGATAAAAATAAGCAATGGATATTTAATACAGCTTATACTTAAAAGGAGGAGCTATAAAAATGCCTATAAATAATTTAATAACATCTGCATATCGAACATATGCAGATGTGCAAAATATAATAGATTTAATAACAGATAATGATTATATTTCTGTTTCAGAACTTGCTAAATTATTATGCAAAATATTAGATACTAGCGATATAACTGCTAAAACTGTGAACAGAATATTATCAGATAAGCATTTTATTATAAAGCAATATAGAGAAGTATTTTTAAGAGAAAAAAATTCGGGGTTAAAACCATCAAAATATATTCCTGCATCATCATTCTCATCTTATTTTAAAAAGAAGTTTTGTGCTGATTATAGTTTTTACTTAATAAAATTTGATGTATTGAAACCATTATTTAATCTTGATTTTAGAAATACTATGACACAATCTACTGCTATAAATTTATGTTGTTTTATAAATAAATATGTATCTACTAGTTTTGATACTGATACTGTATTTCTCAACTTAATTAAATTAAGAATAATATTACAGAGAGAATGTCTTTTGTTTTAGACAGATGGTGAGAAAGATGTATATTTTAAATCTTTTTCGATAAATAAATAAAATATAGGGGGAATTCTTAAAATGCAACAATTCACTAATACAATCGTAGACGAACAGGAAACTATAATCGGGATTGATTATGGAGCTAGTGTAGTTAATGTATATACTTCACAAAAAGTTGTATATCAAAGACTTGTAAAAAAATTAGGACAACCTAAAAACATTGGCTATATTAAGAACAAAATAGTTTCTGGTTCTTGGGTTATTCCATTTTCTGATAAGAAAAAAATAACATCAGCATTATCAAGACCAAGTTTAATTGGTAATAAAAAATAAAATTTATAGAAAGGAGCTCATAAAATGCTAAGAATAGCAAAAAAGCAGGATACACAGAAGATGTTAGTCAAACAGCTTCATAAAAATTTGATTAAGTCAAAAAAGAAGCTAGAACATAATAAATACTTAAATGATTATGATAAAAAAAATACTTTATATTTTCTACAAAATGTTGAGAAAATGGGTGATGTACCAAGACCTTCTTCATCAAAAAGTTCTGAAACAGAAAATGTTAAAATACTTTGCAACAAAATACTTTTTTACAATGAACAATATGAAATATATAGCAAGTATTATATGCAAATTAAACAAGTAAATGATATATCATTAAAAAGCTATAAATCAACATTAAATAGCCTAGTAAAACATCTTAGAGGTAAAAATAGAGAACTAAAAAGCTCATTATAAGAGCAATAAGATTGGTAATTGGGTTATAAATATAGTGAAAGAGAAGGTTATAAAAATAGATAATATCATATCCAAGAGTTGAAAAAACGTTGATTTTAATGTATTATATAAAACACTAGGATATGAAGATTGGAGGGGAGAATGTATAACCTTGGAAAAATAGTATTGTATAGTGCAGAGGATATTTGTGAAGCATTTCACACTTCAAAGGAAACAGCATATAAATTATTGAGTTTACCACAGGCAACAGTAGTTCATTTAGGTAGAAAAATGCTGATTTCAGAAGAAATGTTACAAAATCTATTTAATACAAAAATCAAAGTTTAATATAAAATCCATTATGTGAGGAATACTTTTATATTTTGATTTTATATTAAATTAAAAAAGTATTCTTCAAAATTTCTTGAATAATTCTACAAAAAAAGGAGAATACAGATATGAGCACTAAAAATAAAGAATATAAAGTAGGTACTTATGTGAATAAAAAGCCTAGAAAGAATAGACAAGGGAAAATGTGCCCAGTTTGTACTAGATGTTCTGATAGAAGTTTTTGTAAGCATAGGAAGAATACTAAACTTATGAGAAAATGTGAGAATTGTAAGGCTTGTAGTGACAAAGTAAATTGTGATGTATTTTATATAAATATACAAAATAAAATTACAATTCCAGTTGCAATAGATGAAGGTACAGGTCAGCAAATTAGAAAGTCTTTCTCTGGTAAAACTGGAAACGAAGCAGTTTATAATTCTGAAAAATATAAAAAAGATGTGGAAAATGGTGTAATAAAACCTAAAATAAAGAAAACGGTTCATTCTATTGTAACTATTGTTCAAACTTATGAAGATTACAAGAATAATAATGGCATAACAAATGATAACACATATACTACAAATATGCAAACATTAAATCGAATAAAAAATAATTCGTGGGCTTTTATTCCAATAAAAAAAGTTAAGAGAGAGCAAATAGAAGAATTCTTTATTTCAGAAAGGACAATAGGACAATCTAATTCTACTTTAAAGAAAGATTTTCAAATGTTAAAAAAAGCCTTTGAAATAGCAAAATCTGAAAATTATATTGAAAAAAATTTCTTTATAGGTCCTTATGGATTAAGAACACCAAAAAGTTTAAAAAAAGATAATAAAACAAAAGCATTTTCAATAGAGGATAATATAACTATCCTAAAATATTTATATACTCACAATGTTAGTCATAAAAACGAGTTTTTATTATTATTTCATAGTGGTCCAAGAGTGGGAGAGGTTTTAGCTTTGTGCGTTCAAGATATAGATTGGGAAAATCATTGTATCCATATTAACAGAACTACAACACATAATAAACAGGGAAAAGTTATTTTAGGTCCTTGCACGAAAACCCCAGATGGTGAAAGAGATATTCCTATTACAGAATTAACAGAGCCAATATTAAAAGATGCCATAGCAAATAGAAATCCAAGTAAAGAAAACTTATTATTCTGTAAGAAAGATGGTAGCCTATATACTGATAACGCATTAAATTCTTGTTTAAAAAGAATTTGTGAAAAAGCTGGAATAACATCTAGGGCTCATAATCATAAATTAAGAAAAAATTTTAACACTAGGGGAATTGAAGCAGGTGTAGATTATAAAGTTCTTGAAGAAAATGCTGGACATCGGAGATATACATATCCTTATGGATATATATACAGAAACTCAACGAGAATTTAGAGATAAAGAATTGCAGAAATATGTTGAATATGTTAAATCAATGTTAGGAGATATAATTACACAAAACGTTAAATAAAAACTGTAAAAAACTTGTAAATACTACATAAAACTCTATAATACATATAGAAAACTTAAATATTATTTTTTTCTAGAAATCTGTTCTAGAAAAAGCAAAACGTTGAAAGTAATGTCTTTCAAGTGGTTGAGCGAAAAAAATCCCTGTCGCCTCGACCATAAATGCTGGGTTTGAATAAAACTCAGCAATTTTTTATGAAATTAAATAAATACTGAAATAGTGTAGTTTAAAGGATTTTAAGCTATGCTATTTTTTTGTACAGTTTTATTAAATTCTAGAAAAAGCCAAAAGTTAGGTGGGAAAAATTTGTGTCGTAATTTTTATGCCAGAATTTTTTTGTGTCGTAATGAGTGTCGGAAAGGAAAAATTTATGAAAGATAATATACAACTATTCAAAACAAATGAAGTTCTACAATTTAAATATATAAGTGTCCCAAAAGAATTATTTGTTAATCCTAAATATAGTCATCTATCTTCTGATAGTAAATTACTATATGGCTTTATACTAGATAGATTTCATCTTTCTATTCAAAATAACTGGAAAGATGAAAATGACAATATATATTTAATATTTACAAGAAGAGATATTCAGAAATTATTTCATTTATCAGATAAAACTGTTACAAAAGCATTTAAAGAATTAAGTGATTGCAATCTTATATATGAAAAGAAACAAGGAAGAAATAAACCTAATCTTATTTATCCTTGTAAAATAGATTTTGAATGGAGTCGTAAAAATTACGATTCAGGACTCGGAAAATCTACGACTCTGGAATCGGAAAATTTACGACCTAATAATACTAATAATAAAAATACTAACAGAGTAAAAGGCAAACACACTTCAAATTTTGAACAAAGAAATTATGAAGGCTTTGATTTTAATACTTTGTTAGCGAATTATAAAGAAATTATTTAAAGGAGATTTGAAGATATGGAAAATAAAGAATTACCTGAAAAATATGTTGATAAAAAAACAGGAATTGAATATAGCTTGATTGGAGACTACTATATTCCGAATTTAGTTTTACCAAACAGAAAAAATATAACACTTGGCAAATATGGAAGAATGAGAGCAAAATATTTAAAAGAAAATAAAAAAGCAGAATATTCAATAATGCTTATAGAAAATACTTTACAAGATTATTTAATCGAAATAGATAAAACTGCAAATGAAAGATTTGAATTAGTGATGAAACAATTTATAGAAAAAGAAAATATTACAGAAGAATTAAAAGCAACTAATCAATTAGAATGGGTTGGCAAAATGAACTCTATTAAAAATGTAGTAGAGGAAATTATTTTAAAAGAATTAATTTATGTTTAGGAGGAAATGAAAATGGAAGATATGAAATTATATGATATAGATTCAGGAGAATTATGTGAGCTAATAGATAGCAAAAGAATTGAGTTAAGAAATAAAAATGAGGACTATAAAAAATTAAGAAATCAAGTATGTGAAATAAAAGAAAAATATCCAAATATTTTAGCACTTATTGAAGATAATACAGTAGGAAATTTAAATAAAGAAGAATGTAAAAAACTTCAAAAAATACTTTCATTATATTCAAGAATGATGGACTATGAAGATAGAGAAATTTTCTTTTTAGGTGCAAGAGAAAATTATTTTTATTTTAAAAATTTAGGAATTTTAAAATAGTTTTTAGAAGAAATTTCAGAGCAAAACTTCTTTTTTTTACACAATTTTTTAGCCAATAGTGGATAATTAGGGGCAAATTTCATACTTTGAAATATCAAAAGCAAGCGACGCATTTATACTCCCGTATAAATACACAGCTAAAATTTCAGTATAGAAATTTTATATGGGGAAATTCTTCCCCAAGCCCCTAAAAATATTTTTGAAAGGAGCAAATAAAATTATGAGAACAAGAACTATAAAACAACAAATTTATTTAAATGCTAATGAGAAAAAATTATTAAAAGAAAAATCTAAAAGAGCAGGATTAAATGAATCTGAATTTATACGAAGTATGATTAAAGGTTACAAGATAAAAGAACATCCAACAAAGGAAATCAGAGAATTTACAAGAGATATATCTGGAATAGCAAATACTATAAATCAAATCGCAAGAAGTGTTAATATGAGATATGGAAGAAATGAAGATATAGAATATATAAAAAATGCTATTTCAAAATTTATTTTAGATTTTCAAAAGAAAATTTATTCAAGGAATTAGAAAGAGGTGTTGCAATGGCTGTTATAAAAATAAAGAATATAAAGAGTAATTTACAAGCAGTTATAAACTATGGTAAAAATGGAGATAAAACTGATAATGGCATTTTAGTATCAAGTATAAATTGCTCTGTAAATACTGCTTATGAAGAAATGGCACTTACTAAAAAGTTCTTTCATAAAGAAGATAAAACTTTAGGATACCATATAATACAATCATTCAAAGGAAATGAAGTATCTCCTAAAACAGCAAATCAAATAGGAAAAGAACTTGCAGAAGAATTATGGGGAGATAAATATCAGGTAATTATATGTACTCATATAAACAAAGAAAATATTCATAATCATCTGATTTTAAATTCTGTTTCATTTATTGATGGAAAGAAATATCATAATTCAAACTCTGAAATCGCATTTATGAAAGAAGCATCTGACAATTTGTGCATAAAATATAGGTTATCACTTGTTAATACTCCACGAGCTGAAAAAGAAAGAGCATTTAGGCAAAATCATATTGATTATTTTAACCGTAGAGACGAAAAAATGCAAAAGATAATATCTGATATAGATGAAGCAATAAAAATCGCTAGAAGATATTCTGACTTCAAATTAACATTAAAAGCAAAAGGTTATGAAAAAATAAAAGATTTAGGAAAATATTTATCTCTAAAAGCACCTTATTATTCTAGAAATGTAAGAATTGATAGAGTATTTGGAGAAAGATATTCAGTTCAAGGAATTAAGGAAAGAATTTATTATAAAGAAATAGAAAAAATTCCTGTTGCTAATTTAACCAAAAAGTATTATAGAAAAGTTTATACTGGTCCGAAAATAAATAGATTTTTATTAAAGACCAGTTCTTTTTATCGATTATATGTGCATTATTTATATTTCTTTGGAAAACTACCTGCTAAAAATCAATACAAGGAACTAACACCAGAATATTACAAGCAGAAACGAAAAAACAATATGATATTTGAAGAAATTAATTTTTTAGCAAGAAATAGTTTTAAATCTGTTAATGATGTAGGTATTTATAGGGATAATTTAGAAAATCAGTTACCTAAATTAAAATGGAAAAGAGAACTTTTATGGAGAAAACACAAAACTGCAAATGAGAATGATAAAGCAAATATATTAAAAGAAATCAATGCACTTACTGATAAAATTAATATTATTCAAGCACAAAAAAGGGCTTGTAATAGGATTATTGATAGATATACAGGAATTAGAGAAGATTATAAGAAAGAGATTGGGGCAAAAGAAAAATCCAAAGAACTAATTAAGGAATATAAGAATAAAAAGGCTAGATATTGATAAAGGAGCAATTAATTGCTCCTTTTAAGTATTTTATAGTTTTGTTTTTAAATCTTGAATAAAAATCTTTGGAATATGTGTTAAATTGCTTTCAATATATACTAAATTCAATAAAAGTTTAGGTAATTGCAGATTTACATTTATTTCTTTTAATACATTATTATTCAATTCTTCTTCAATAGCATTTTTTATAACATATCCTATACCCATATTCTTTTTTACTGCATCAATTAACATTTCTGTTGTTTCTATCGTCATAAATGGGTTAAGCTCTATGTTTTCACTTTTTAACAAGTTTGTTAATTGCCTTCGAGGCGTACTTCTATAAACTGGCAAAATTAAATTATACTTTTTTAATTCTTGGATTTTCATATTTTGATTTTTTATCAAGTAATTCTTTGAAGTTACAAAACAATGCTCCAATTCCATTAATGGTTCTATGATTAAATTACTATACTCTGTCTCTATCGGTGATGTATCTATAACAAAATCAATATCGTTATTCTCTAAAAGTTTTATTAATTCTGCAGTGTTTCTACTAGAGATATTTATTTCAATGTTAGGATATTTTTCATGAAATTTCTCTAAGTATGGAAAAAGGAAGAATCTTCCTATATGTGATTGAACTCCTATAGAAATTTTCCCAGTTTTTAATTCTCTATTTTCTTTTAATGTTCTTTCTCCAACGCTAATATCATTATATGATTTTTTTACATATTCAAATACTTCTTTACCCTCTGGGGTTATCTTAATTCCTTTATGATTTCTTTTAAATAACTTAATGTTTAATCTATCTTCCAATTGCCTTATAGAATAACTTACAGATGGTTGTGTTACAAAAAGTTCCTCTGCAGCTTTTGAAAAACTATTGTTTTTTGCCACTACATAAAAAACCTTATATAAATTCATATCAAAATCAAAATTCATATATTACCTCTTATAAATAATTATTCAATATCTCATAATTCTCTTCATAAATATTGTAAATTTTTTTATCTTTCATATTTTCTGTAATAATGAAATCTCCAACTGAGTTTATCAGTATATAATTTGATTGTATTTTATCTTCATTACGTTCACTTATCTGTATATGATTTCCATATAATTTCTTTACATTTGATACTATTTGTCTAAATTCATCATCACTAATTTCAAAATCTGCGCTATTGCTAATTGCACAATTTCTTAATGGCATAAATTTGAACAATCTCCATCTTTCTATATTATACTTTTCAAGAGTTCTTCCTATATCAATAATCTCATCTCTATTTATTTTACTAACAAGAGTATTTATTTTAATTTTTATATTTATGTTATTATCTTTTATAAAATCTAATGATTGAATAACATTAAGTCCGTGTCTTTCTCCTCTCCCCATTATTTTATATGTATCACTATGATTACTATCATATGATAAAGTTATATAATCTATATATGGCTCTAATTCAAGTACTTTTTCTTTAGATAATAATTTACCATTTGTTAATAAATTATTTATTATTCCATATGATTTTGATATTTTTAATAGTTCGATAAGATTTGGATATAGTAGTGCCTCTCCTCCTGTCCAGCTTATTTTATCTACTGATAACTTAGCCAGTACTTCTAATATTTTTTTATTTTTCTCCAAATCATTTTCACTATCAGTTAAAATTCTATAGCAAAACTTACAGTTTTCATTACATCTTGAGGTAATATTCCAACAAACTGATCTCTTTTCCATATTTTTCACCTATAATTCTATTCCTTTATCTTTTTCGTTAAATCTTAACTCTCTATATTGATATATATCTAAGCCATATTTTTTATAAACTTCTGCCGTATTACAAGAAACAATTTCTTTATCAGATAATTCTAATTTTCTAACAATACTATTTATCTGCTCATCTGACTCTCCTTCTACTTCTAAATATGGAGGTATTAAAGGCCAAGAGTCTATATCTATTTCTGCATCATCTAAAATATATGTAGTTCTTTTCTTTTCTTGATAATTTCTGAAAGAAAATCCTAATTGTTCTAAAATTGCATTTCCACTTTCAATAGATGGCACTTCCATCTCTGTTTCTAGTACAGGTTGCATTTTTGTTCCATATTCCTTTTGTAGTTCCTCATTTAATATATGTTTTATAGTTATTGTTGTTTTGCCATTTGTTTCTCTTAATCTTACCCATTTATTTGGATTAATACCAAATTGTTTAACTAATCTAAGAACTTCTGCTGTGGATAAAATTTCTTTTAATCTATCAGCATCTTGAATTGATAAAATATCGTTTAAATGTTTATATCCAACTGCTTTAAATGTATTTTCTTGTTGCTCTAATGTCATCAAATTATCTACTTCCAAAAATAATGTTCTTAACTTACTTTTACATACTTCTATATCATATGGTTTCGAACATTTTTCTAATTGCATCATACAGTCATAAAATCTAGAATAAATTGATGGTAAATCATATACATATATTTTTTGAATTCCTTCATTTTTCAAAACTGCTCTTAGACCTTCTAACTTCTTTTTTAATTGTTCTATTTCTATATCTAATACTTTTACTTCTTTTTCTATTTTGCTCATAGTTTCCTCCATTTTTCTATGTTCATAATTATAACATATTTTACATAAAATTGTCAATTATCATTTTCCTTACTTCCTTTGAAGGTTTTTCATTATTTTCATCTTTAGAAACAATTATTCCATCACCTTCAAATACATTTATTTTTGATAATATAGTATTTAAGGCATATAAATTATGATTAATATTTATAAAATCTTTTAAATCTTCCTTTGATACCCACTTTACTGTATGCTTTGACTTTTCTTCATCGCTAATCTCGTCTTTATCCAAATTATTTAGTACTCCATACACTATTTCAAGTTTTGCAAACCTATTTGTTCCATTTGGTCCTTTATATGCTGCAAAAAAATGATTTATTATTGGTATATTACTTATAAATTCTATTTTTACATTTTTATATCCCGTTTCTTCTAATATTTCCCTCTTTGCAGCCTGTTCTATGTTTTCTCCTTCTTCTATTCCTCCCTGTACAAAGCTCCTATATTTTCCATTCTGTATATCTTCGCATAAAAATCTCCCATTTTGTTTGTTTTCTATAATAGCAATCACACTGTGTCTTCTTACTGTAATTGTATCTTCTTTTATAGAACTTTCACCTTCGCCAGTAAAATATGGCATTACCGCTAGTTTTTTTGGCAAATCATATTTTAGTGATAATTCATAATCTTGCCTATTATGTAAAGGAACAATTAACTTATTTTTATCTCCTTTTATTACTCTTATTTTTTCTTTAGTCACAGGATTTATTGCATAAGTATTTTCTTTATAATCCCTTTCTAACATTAATGCTGTTGCTCCATATATTAACTCTGGTTTTTCTATTTCCACTATTTGTTCACTTCCATCAGAAATAATTGTTTTCATTTTATACATAGTTCATACCCTCCCTTTATATTGTTGCAATTTTAAAAATGTGTTTTTTGTCAAAAATTATATTTTCTCTTTTAATTTGATTTTTTTCTAATTTTGCATAAATCTCCCAGTATGTATCTTTTATAAGTTCTTCTTGACTAACTCTTAAAAATTTTATCATTTTATTAATATCCTCTTTTTCTCCTTTTAACTCTATAAATATTCCAAATGGTAACTCATCAATATAGAACTCTATATTCTTATAAGACCACGCAAGCCTATATTTTTCCATAATGTATTCTTTAGAAAATCCAACTTGTTTTATTATATAACAAAAACTATCTATGTCATCTATTTGAAACATTCTATTATTTGATTCGAAAAACTTTTTTCTGTTGTTATTGTCAGGCTCCTTTAATGTTACAACATTTTCATTTCCAGTTTTTACTCTTAAATATGTATCTTTTTTCTCTAATATCTTATCATAAGTGTCAAATCTAATCGTTTTTTCTTTCCAACCACCTAAAAATACAGCACCTTTTGACATTAAAAATCTTTTCATTTTTTGAAAATCATTTACTTTAATTTTGATTTGTCTATCCTTTTCTAACATATCATTCACTTTCCTTTAAATTTTCTATATATAATTTTATAAACATATCTTCATCTTCACTTTTTAAAGCTTCTACATTGTATATTCTATTCATTATTAAAGCATAATCCATCATATTTAAAATACTTCTACTTTTTGGATATATTCCTAAAACAATTGGAATTCCGCCCTGTTCTTGCACGTAACTTTTGGCGATTTGTAAAGTTTTTCCAGAGAAAGCACTATCTATCAATAATACCCTTTTATTTTTTAATTCTATTTTGTTTATTATATGTTTTCCTCTATTACTGTCATCTGCGTGAACCTCCATAAACATAATTTTATCAATATTTTCTTGGCTTGCAAATACATCTATATATTTATAGCAACCATTTGGAATTAGTAAAATGCAATCATAATTTATACTTGATATTTCTTTTTTATCTATCTTAAAAATATTTTCTTGTATTTTAATGTCATAATTTATCGATTTATTAATTTTCTCCAGCCATTTATAGTATTCCTTCAATTTTTGGGTATGTGTTTTATTTATAAGTTGCAATTCATAATTTGAATTATTTTTCATCATACTTTTTACTTTATCAAGATAATACTTATATTCTTCGTTTTTTATGAATTCTTTTACTAGATCATATTTTAATGTATTAATCCTATTATCAATTCCTTTAATTCTTATAGAATTTTCTAATATTGGTCCATTGGAAATGTGAAAGTAAAAATCTTTATAATAAATATTTTTTTTATTTATTATATTTTTAATAAAATTTTCTAATTTATTATTTTCTTTGAGTTTAATAATAAATAAAAAATATGCTAAATTAAATTGAGCATTATTATATTGCATAATTTTTTCGCAATCACATATATCACATATTGTTATAGTTGGTGGAGAAATACTATCTATCTTATTATATTTCCAACCTTTATTTTTTAGATAGTATATTTCTTCTAAATTTGTAGTATGATATATAATTCCTGATCTTGCATAATATACATACTCCAAATTGTCGTTAAAAATTTCTACAATCTTTTTCTTCATATAATTCATTTACAATACTTGACCTACTACTTTTAGAACAATATATTGGCTTAAAGCCATATTTTATATATATTTCTACTAGCCTTTCTGTAAAATATCTAACCTCCTCAAAAGAAGGTGCTTCTTTATTGTAATATTCTGTACCTTGTTTTGGCTGAAAAACACTGTAATCAGCTACTATTCCTGCTTTTGCCAGTTCTTCTATCTCTTTTAACATTTCATCGATATTTTGTAATCCTAATACAAAATTAGACCTTACATTTCCTGTTCCCATAATTTTAACAGCCTCTTTTAACTTTTCAACAAACACATTGTATTTTGTTTTACCAGGACATGTATACTCAAATAATTCCTTATTTGCTATCTCAAGATTATATTGGACTTGTGTTATTCCTAATTTTTTTATTTTTCTTAATCTATCCAAATTATCATGAGGTGCTATATTCAAATATACATCAAAATCATTAAAGTCAATATAATTTGCCATATCCGATATAGTCTCTTCCGCAATATCCCATACATTTTCACTATTTGTTAAATTTCCAGACATTAATAACAAATGTTTATGTTCAAATTTAATATTCTCTAATATTTGTGTTATCCCATATCTAATTCCATCAAAAAACTTTACTTTATTTTTATCCCACCATGCTTTAACATCTTGATACTTTTTTATATCATTAACATTTGGTCGCAAACTATAATCCTTTTTCTCTTTAGGATGTAAATCGCAGAATTTACATGGCTTTCCACAATTCCAATTATAACATCCATCAAAGAACAATACTGTTATTCTATCAATTCCAACTATATCCACAAACTCCTTAATTTTAGCTATATGATGTTCATCACTGAATTGTGTGTCTAAATTTAAAATGTTATATTTTCTGATTAATTCTGCTGAAATTTCTTTTATTTCTTTTCCGTTTTTAATTATTATTAACTTATCTTCTTTCATCTTAATACATATAATGGATGATGAGTTATATCTCAATTTAACAATGCTAGTTTTCCCATCACAATGTAACAATATTTCAGACGGAATAACATTTTCATCTTTAGATATATCATAAACCTCACTATCCATTATTTTCGGTTTTTTTATAATCTTTTTTGTTTTATATTTTTCTATTTGTTTATATTTAGTAAATAAATCATAAGGCTCAAAGCATACCCCATATTGTAAAATATCTGATTTTATTTCAAGGATTTTGTTCATATAGTACCTCCTTAATTATTATTTATATTATAAATTGCTATTTGTTATAAATCAAATAGTTATTTCTTATACCTGTTATAAATTCATTTTATATAAAAAAACCTACAAGACTGTAGATTTTTTTCAAACATTTATTTAATTGTATTTTTATTGTCTATTCAACCATTTCATATATTCTTCTTGTGTTAATTCACCATTATTTATCTTTTCTTTTAATTCAATATTCTTTTCTTTAAATTGTTGAAATTCCTTTTCATATTGTACATTATCTGGATTTCTTCTTGTTCTTAACAATAATTTTTGATAAACATTTCTGTAAATTCTTAAATCATCATCTTCTTTCATAAGTCTTTGCTGAGTTCTAAAATGTCCTACCTCTTTGCAAGTCTTACCATTTTCATAGATGTTGCTACAATATATTTCATTTGACCTACTATCAGGCACAAAATATTTACCACAATTCTTACATTTTTTTATCTCTATATTTTCAGTTGTTGCTATTTCAAATAATTCTACAACAAAACTTTGAATAATATTGTTACAACTAAAACAGTAAGGAGATAATTTATCATTATCTACATATTTTACAATTTCTTGTGCATCTTCTTCATTTGTGATAGAGAAGTTAGTAAAATCTCCAAAGTTATTGAATTTTATTTTTAGCTCTTCTGATTTACACAATTTTAAAACAGCAGAAGATTTTTTACTTCCTCTTAGTATATGTAATCTTTGTGCTGGAGATAATTCGTGCACTTCTTCTAAATCATTTAAATTGTATATGTATTTTATATCTTCTATAAAAGCCTTTTTGTATTTTTCTAATTTATCTGCAGATTTATTAAATACATTCTTTAACATTTCTAAATATTCATTTTCATCATAATCCCTGTAAATCGATATATCAGATAATTCTGCAAAAGTTACAATGCTGTATTTATCTACAAATGCTTTAAAACTTTCAAATGAATTAAAATCCGTATTTACAAAATCACAAAGTTGAAATCCTAACTTTAATTTTTCATTTTTATTGTAAAATTCATAACTTTTATGTTTTTGATTATACCTAAATGACTGATATATAATCATTTTTGTTCTTGCTAGTTTATTCACAAAAAATTGTATATCCTTTGATATTTCTAATCTTTTCATATCCACCTCTTAAATTTTGTTATTTTTCTGAAAATATTTTAACATAAACTATTGACTTTTGCAAGTTGTTATGATAATATTTAGTTAGTTCTTTTGAAATCGTTGTCGAAAAACTAACGATTATTATGATAGGAACATTGAAAATTGAATATTTAGTTATTAGGTACGAGATAATGATACTCTTACACAGCCACAGCTCGAGCGTGATAAAACCGTCGCAAGCAATGGGTGTAACTCGGCAAATAGCGGAGTGGTGAAATTCCAGTGAAGTAATTTAAAGATTACCATCTAATAATTCCCAAATGATGAGGGGCTGAAATAAATGTCATCATAAAAAATACAATAAAAGGAGGAACGCAAATGGAAAATACAAGAGAACTTACAGTAAATAAAAGTAAATTATTTTTTACAACAACAGATGTATGCAGAATATTAAAAATTGGAAGGAAAAAATGTTTAGCATTATTTCATAGAGATGATTTTCCTTGTTTAATATATGGAAAAACATTCTTAATTGAAAAAGATAGTTTTATAAACTACTTTAAAAATAGAAATGTAATACTTACAGATAAATCCATAGAAATGGATTAAAAAATTTGAAGACTTAAATATGAACTATTTAAATCTCCAACTTATGTATGTTTGAAAAGGGAATATCCTTTTCTATTTAAATTATAAACGAAAAATAGAACAAAATCAAGATATTCCCTTAATTTTTTAATGAAAGGAATAGAAAATGATAAAATTAAAAGAAGGTATAGACTACAATATTTATACTGCTGTAAAAAAGAAGCCAAAGCCAACAGCTAACGGAACAATGTGCAATAATTGTAAAGAATGTACTCACAAAAAAGTATGCTTAAATAGAAGAAATCTAAATACAATGAATAAGTGCAAAACTTGTAAAAATTGCACAGATGCAGAAAATTGCGATAAGTTTTATATTTATAATGGATTTAGGATAGAACTTAAAAATATAAAATTAGATGATGGTACAAAAATAAGAAAGCAATTCACAGCACATACAAAAGAAGAAGCAATTCAAAAAGCAAAAGACTTTATAATATTTACAAAAGAGCATGGATTACCTAATACAAAAAATTTAAAAACAGATGATACCTTTATTACACTAGGTAGAGAAATGGAAGCAAATAAATACAAAATGGGGATAACAAAAGACAATGCTTATGGTACTAATTTACAAACAATAAATAGATTAGAAGGATTTAAAGCAACAAATAAGCCTATTCAGAAAGTAACAAGAAAAGAACTTGTTGAATTATTAGAGGCTGAAAGAGTAAAATCCAATTCTGTGATAAAGAAAGATCATTCTGAATTAAAGCAAATAATGGAATTTGCTGTTCATAAAAATATAATTAATGAAAACTATTTTGTAGGAACTTATGGTATAAAAAGACCTTTAAGTTTTAAAGAAGATAAAAAAGTAGAGCCATTAACCAGAGATGAACAAATAAAACTTGAAAATCAATTAAATAAAACTAAAACAAGAGGAGATGCAATACTTGCTATTACTTTAAATACAGGAATGAGGATAGGCGAAGTTCTTGCTTTAAAATTAGAAGATATAAAAACAGATATGGATGATATTTTTATAAATGTAAATAAAACATTAACCAAAAATTTGCAGAAAGAAATTATTGTCGGTCCACCTAAAACTAAAAAAGGTTACAGGAAAATTAAAGTAAGTAAAGAAACTAAAAAAGCTATTGAAATTGCTAAAAAGTTTATGATACCAAATGAAGATAATTATTTATTTCTTCAAGCAAATGGAAAGTTCTTTGCAGATAATACAATAAATTCACATTTTAAAACAGTTGCAAAAAATGCAGGGCTTACTATTGATGTAAATACACATATGTTAAGACATACATTTGCAACAAGATGCATTGAATCTGGTATGGAACTTACTGTATTGCAGGTTATTTTAGGACATGAAGATATACAGACAACTATTAACACCTATGGCAAGATATATGATTATTTTAAAAATAATGATTTTGCTAAATATGAAAAATATATTGATGAGATACGAGAGAAATATAATGAAAGTACAGATGATTAAATGGTTTAACCTACCAATTATATAAAAAATTATAATTCAATGACACTCAATAGGAATTGCGACACACTTTTGTCGTAATTCCTAACACATTAAAAAATTCATTATTTAAGCCTATTTAAGGTTTTATTTCAATTTACCGCCTCGACCAATTTAAAGGATTTTTCAAGAAATTCTAGAAAATTTCAGAAAAGTCTAAAATGTGAAAAAGCACATGTCTGTAGGAATACGGCATGTGCTTTAAATTTTGTCAAATTCTATGAAATACGGAAAAATACCGAAAAATTTTCCAAGTTAAATTTCCAAAATTAATTTTTTATCTAAAAAAATTTCCAAAAAATTTCCAAAATTTTTTAAAACTGCTATCTCTTATCCAGACTGGGTTAGGAGGAACGCATGTTAAATTTTGTACCTCATAAATTTAACGAAAACTATAATAAAGTAAAATTTTATCGTGTAAATAAAGAACTTTGTGAAAGCAAAGTATATAGCAAACTATCTCCCACTGCTATTCTATTATATTCGCTTTTATGTGATAGATTATCACTTGCATATAGCAATGCTAATGATGATAAAATTTCCAAAATTAATAAATATTGTGATGAAGATGGAAATATGTATGTAATTTTTACGAGAATCGGTTTACAGGAGAAATTACATGTAGGCAAGTCTGCTATAGCTTCTGCATTTAAACAACTTGAAAATGCCAATTTAATTAAAGAAAAATTTCAAGGTCGAAATAGACCTAATAAAATTTATGTTGGAAAAACATTTGCAGAAATAAGTGGAGAATTTATAAAAGCGACATCTGAAAATCAGTCCTCTGGAGATTTGAATTTAGGCTCTCCAGATAGCCGAAAATCAGATGCAAATAAGAATAGTATATTAAATTATGAGAATAAGAAGAAATCTTTTTCAAATTTTGAACAAAGAGATTTCTCTGATTATGATTGGGATAGTATGTATGCAAATAAATATTAAAAGAAAGGTATGTGAAAATTTATGAAAAATTCAAATTTTAAAATAACTTATCACAAAGAAGGAGATTATTTAATCCCTGATTTAGTTATTAAAAAAGAAACTAACAATTATCAAATTGGTAAATATGGATACTTAAGATTAAACTTTTTAAAGAATCATAAGCGAGGATTATATTGCGAATTATGTTTAAAAAATGAACTTAATAAACACCTAATTGAAGTAGATAAAGAAACGAATATTAAGGTAAATAATTTAATTAAAGAACTTGCTAAAAAGGAAAATGTGAGTGTATATCCTGACGGAAAAGATCCACTATCTTGGACTCAAAAAATGAATAATATAAAAAATAGAGCTGAAGAAATTGTACTTAATGAGGGGATATTTTGTTGATAAAAAAGTGATTTCTTGTATTAGCAAGCACTGAATTTGGGGACCCGAAAAATTCGTTCTTTCCAAATTCTATGCAATGGGACTTATCCCAAACCCTATAAAAAATTTTTTAATTGGAGGAGATTTTGATATGAATAATTTTAGAGAAGTAAATGATGATTTGTTAAAAGATTGGTTGGAATTTAGAGACCAAACTGTATTAGCTTATACAACAAAAGAAGATAAAAAACATACTATTGAATTTGATGAGATTTGTGAAAAGATTTTAAATAGTGTTCCAAAACAAAATAGAAATTTTATTCAAAAACAATTTAATCAACTTGATGATAATTTGATGGATTATATTTCTTATTGGAATGAGAAGTATTATAGAAATGGATTTTGTGATGGAGTACAAATCACAATAAATTGTATAAACAGTTAAAATTAAACTCACTCGTAAATTTTTATATTTCTACGAGTGAGTTTAATTATTTTTTGACTGTGTATTTTATTATACCTGTATTATCTTTAAATAAATCTTTTATTTCTCCTTTTGTTATTTTTTTATTTAAAAAGTCCTCAAATATATTTAAGAATACCTTAGTATCAATAATTAATGTATTATTTGCCTTTGCAATTTTTTCTATTCTTTCTTTTATTTTATTTCTTTCATTTAATGGTTTATTTCTTTCATATGCTACAAAAAATAGACATTTTGCATTTTCTTTAATACTATCTTCATCTAATTTATCCTCATAAATGATTAAATGATTACATGCATCGGAAATATTATGCCCAGAAATCTCATTATTTAACCCTTTTGTTTCAATTATAAAAGTAACATCATCTAATTTTACTAATCCATCTTCTTCATAAATATCTTCAAATTGTGTCATATCATAATCGAAAATTTTTGAAACCATATTGTTAATTTGTTCTGATAATACATTCCCAGTTTCATATAATACAGATTTATATTTTAAGTTTTCTAACATACTTAATTCTATATCATTTTTTTGCTGTTTTAAAGCTGATATTTCCTCATCTAATGCACTTAGATCTTCTTTGCATTTTTTGTCTGTATAAAAATCAATATCATTAATCCATTCAGGAACTTCAATATTATCAGAAAATGCTGAAGGAAAAATATATTGTAGTAGACTATAAATTTTGTTTTCATCTTCTAATTTTAGTGCAGTAATAACAATTTTATTTTTTTTAATTAGTGTTATATCATTTCCATTCTCTGCTTTCAATATAATATCATCATTATTTACAAATGTAAATGAAAAATCAGCTTGATATAGTTCTTTCCCTATTTTAGTGTAAGTTTTGCCATAATTTATGTTTGTTTGTTCCATATCAATAAGATTTTTTGTTATAATATCTAAAAAATAGCCTTTTATATCTTTAATTTTTTCAGAGCTATCATAATAATAAGAACGAGTAGAACTATTATAAGTATATGAATAATGATATTGAATATTTTGAGGAAATATGATAATTATATTGCTTTTATTACTTCCATTTATTGCTGTTTTTAAGCTTTGCAGATCATTTCTTTTATTGATTGTTGATGTATTATTTCCTTTATTATACCATATATTCTCATCAGATATGTCTATCACTGTAATTTTATAGTTATCTAATGACTGAAATTCATCTAGCTTTGATATTAAAAAAATATTTTTTGAAAATCCTTTATACTTATCTAAATTATTTGTGATTATTTGTATCATATTAATCCTCCTAATACTTATATTAAGATAAAAGTAGAATCTTTTATGATTCTACTTAAATATTTCATTCATAACACCACTTTTCATATCAGCAATATTATAAACATTATCCATATTATCAAATGTTTCTTTTAAATTATTTCTAGCAGAAATCCAGCCCATTCCATCAGTAAACCATACAAATTCAAAGCCAACTACTTTTTCTGATTCTTCTGCAATCATTTTATAACTTCTTGCAGTTTCATTTAATTTTGAACCACCTGAAGCATAAAAATTAGTTTCTATGCCATATATACAATTATCTGTTTTTACAACAAAATCAAATCTTTTAGTAGCCTGATTTTGATTGCTTATAAATGACATATCTAGTTTCCACTTTTCTTCAATATCCTGAAGATACATTTCTTTAAAATATGTTTCATTTTTCTTAAATCCTGCTTTTTGAATAAATCTTTCTACAACATCTTCCATTAGATGTCCACCACGATTTTTTCTAGCATTCGAATTTAATCCAGACTCTACTCCTAAAACATAGTCGTATAAATTATTTACAAGATGATTTTGAATTAAGTCAAACAATCCTGTTTCTTTCATAAATACTTTATATTGCGCTACATCATAATTCATTTTCTTAAAGTTATATTCAAATTTGTTTCCGTCACTATCTAAAACTATTATTTCATATTGTCTTACTGCTAATAGTGTTGGAATACACTTTAGAACTTCAGGATACTTTTTTACTAAATTTTCAAAATCACTCTCTATATTTTTACTTCCAATTAGTGAATTCATCATGTTTAATTCCAATTTATGTTCTTCTGCATTTCTATATATGGTTTCAAAGTCTATGTAATACTTGTAATCTGCAATGCTATCTGTAAAAGTAAGTAACCACTCTGCAAAATTTCTTTTCATAGCTATTCCTCCTTTAATTCTTTAAATCTTCTTATAGATAAGTCTAAATAATCCTTATTATTATCAATTCCTATGTATTTTCTGTTTAATTTTGTTGCAGCAATACCTGTTGTACTGCTTCCACAGAAAGGGTCCAAAATTAAATCATTCTCATTTGTAGATGCAAGTATTATTCTATCTAATATTTCTAGAGGCTTTTGTGTCGGATGTTTTCCTTGTTTCTTCTCAGAAGGCTTTGTTAGAGAAGTTGTCCACACATCTTTCATCTGTTTATTATTGTTTATCTCTTTCATTAAGCCATAATTAAATGTATATTTGTTCTTCTTTAAATCTTTTTTAGCCCATAGTATTGTTTCTGTTGAATGTGTAAATGTTTTACATGCCAAGTTAGGTGGTGGATTAGTTTTTTGCCAAGTAATATTATTTATTATCTTAAAGCCTTCTTCTTCAAGAGCCATACCGATTGAATAAATATTATGCAATGTGCCACTAATCCATATAGTTCCGTTATCTTTTAATACTCTATAGCATTCTTTTATCCATTTTTTATTAAATTCATGTTTTTCTTTAATTGTTAAAGCCTTATCCCATTCTCCTTTATTAACACTCACCATTTTTCCAGCACTACATGTTATTCCATCATTAGATAGAAAATATGGTGGATCTGCAAAGATCATATCAAATGTATTATTTTCAAATGCATTTAAAGCATTAAAAGTATCATCATTTATTAAGCTAAAACTACCATCTTTATAGTAGAACTTGTTTGAGAATTCCATTTTGATTGCTCCTCATAATTTGTTATCAATAATTCTGAAATTTCTCCACGTCCTTTTGCATTTGCATTTATCATTCTTTTTGCAGAAACTTCGTTTATAACAAAACCTTTATAAATATTTTCAAAGAAATTATCATCTTCATTAACATTCTTTGGATTTGAATTACTTAACATTAATTTAGCATTTTTTAAATCTAATTTATAAAAATAATTTGCTAGTTCTTTTTGATTATCATCGTTAAAATCTTCTTTTGTATAAGATGTAAATCCAGATGTTATTGATAGAGGTCTATATGGGGGATCAAAATATACAAAAGTATTTTCATTAACAAAACCTTCACTTTTTTTATAGTCACCATATTCGAATGTTACATTTTTTATTAGTTTTGATAAATTTCTTAAATTTTTGGCATCACATATAGTAGGGTTCTTATATTTCCCACATGGAACGTTGAATTTTCCATCTTTATTAACTCTATACAATCCATTAAAGCATGTCCTATTCAAGAAAATAAATTCAGATGCTCGTTTCACATCAATATTTTCATTCAATTGGTAAGAATTATATTCTGTTCTTATATCATAAAAATACTTTTGTCTATCTTCACTATTTAAAGCTATAAACATCTTTTCTTTTTCATCTAATTCTTTAATTAAGCTTTCTACATTATTTTTTATAACATTATAGCAATTAATTAAATCTTTGTTTATATCAAAGGCATATGCTTCCTTTACATCATATTTTTGTAATATATCTATTAAAACAGCTCCACCACCAACAAATGGTTCTATATATCTTTCTATAGTACCGTCTTTAAGTTCTAACGGATAATATTTAGTTAATTGTGGAATTAGACTATTTTTTCCACCTGCCCATTTTACAAAAGGTTTTACTACTTCCATTCTTCTCTCCATAAATTAATTTATCTAAAAATTGACAAAAAATAATATGTCTTGTATAATTATTTTATAATTTATATTTGTTATATAATTGTCTGCTCTATTAATTCGCTTTAACGGCTACGATTTATTCGCGGTCTAGAATTGATAGAGCTTTGTAGTTTTCAATTTTAAAAACACTATATCACATTTTGTTGCAAAATTAAAGCGAACACTACAAATTTTTACAATTTTATTTATATTTCTTATAAAGAAAAAAATAAACTAATCGCCACCATATGTCCATATATATATGGGGTAATTAGTTTTATAATTATAATCATCTTTTTACTTTCAGACCAATATTATCGATTTTAATGGTCTAAAAATATATAAATCTTGAATGTAATGTTTTTTTGATTGCATTCCTACATAATATTTTTTTGACTTTTTTGCATAATCAAAAAACTTTATTTTAAAATCATTCCATAACCTAAGTTTTCGTCTATTCTTTTTACAAATCCAAACCTTTCATAGAATTCTTCTTTATTTTTTTATGCTCCTAGATATACTCTTATATTTGGATTTTCCTTTTTTAATTCATTTATTTTTTCTAATAATTTATTCATTATTAGTGTACCTATTTTTTTATTTTGAAATTCAGGTTTTACCATTATGTCCTGTATATACATAAAACAAATTGTATCTCCAATTAATCTACCATATCCAACAATATTGTCATCATCATAAACACTAACTGAATAAAATGTATTATCTAATGCTCTTTTTGAAATAGTTTTATTATATGCTCCCCCATCCAACTGAATCATATAATAAATTAAATTCATTAATATTCTTGTTATTTTCTTTTATTGTCAACATTCTTTACTCCTTTATAAACTGTAATTCGTATAAATTTTATTTTTAACCAAAATAGAAATCATGCATATTATAAACAGGGGAATCAACTATGCAAAATTGTGAATTTGTAAATTTCATTTCTATTTTAGCATGTAGTATTGCTAAAGATAAAACTCCTGAAGAATTAGCTACATTATCTGCCTTCTTTGTTCAATTGCGGTGATACATTAGCAACACTTTCTACTTTAGATGCAAATAATACTTGTACATAGAATTATAATTTATTTTCATATTTATTAATATAATATTCTAGTATTTTTCTATCTCTTAAAACAACAAATCTAGTTGCATAAACAGACTCATAATCAGACTTTACTAATTTATCATAACAATCGGTAATTAATTCTAGTGCTTTTTCAGGTATCTCCCATAATAATTTAGTACCTTCATCTTTCTCTTTTTGAGTAACATTTAATTGTTTTGTATCTTCTATTACTTTACCTAAAAAAACATTTGAAATCTGTTTAAAATTCGATTTTCCTTTATATTCTTCAGTAATTCCTAAATGTGCTACAATTCTAACAATACATCCAGTTTCTTCTAACACTTCTCTTTTAAATGTTTCTTCTGCAGTTTCGCTATTTTCTGTTCCTCCTCCAGGAAGTTTATATTCATTTTTATTACTTTTATTAAATATAGCTATTTTTCCATCATCTCTAATAACAATTCCCCTTGAAGCTGTTCTTATTTTAGGGTTATTAATTTCTATATATTTTTCTCCAATATCTAAATCTGTTAATTTGCAAATTATATTCATTTTGTTCCTCCTCAATATCCTAATGATATTCTTTGTAATATTTCTATAAATCATATCTTTTTAAATTCATTTTTTCATCAATAATAAATACATCTAAATTATTAATTTTAAGTGTCATGTATTCTGCTAAATATTTTTTATCATTAAAATTATCTCCATTATCTAAATAATATTTTATCATTCTTATAGGTCCACCATGAGTTACAACTAAAGTATTTTTATTTATATTATTAGATTTTATATCATCAATAAAGCTTTTTATTCTATTGAATATTTCTTCTTTTGTTTCTGCATTAAATTGTTTAGCGTTTTTATTAAAATCATCCCATATTTCTTGAGTTATTTTGTCTCTTGTAATTCCTTCTAATGTACCAAAGCAAAATTCTCTTAACCTTTTATCTGCTTCAATTGTTTTATTGAATTTTTTATTTATAATTTGAGCAGTCATATATGCTCTTTTTAAATCAGAAGAAATAATATTATCAATTTTCAAATTTGCAATTTTTTGAGTAATCAATTCGGCCTGTTCTATTCCATTTTTATTTAAAGCTATATCTGTATGTCCTTGTGTTCTATGTTCTATATTCCAGTCTGTTTGTCCATGTCTTATTATATAAATCATAACAATCCTTCTTTCAATTGTAACTATTATACTATTTTTTCCTATTATACTACAATTATGTCATGATAACAATAATTCATTCTTAAATTTTATTAAATCGTTCACTGTATCGTTCACTTCCAAGTGAACGATATAATAAAACGTCTATAACTACAATAAAAAATCGTTCACTGTATTTTTATATTTTTTAAATTATTCACTCTCCTAAAAAGGGCTTGGGATTAAATCCCATTGTATAGAATTTGATGCTGGACAGAATCTGCAGTCCCCAAATTCGATGCTTGCTTATAGCAAGCAAAAATGGAATTTGGATGAAATTTTCGGGTTTCCAAATTCAGTGCTTGCTAATACACAAAAAGTGTAATTAATTCAACAATCAACATCTTTTTATAATTCTATATTATTACTTCATCTATAACTTTTTTATACATAATCTATAATGATTTATCTGAATTTTTTAGGTTATAAAAAATATATATTTTTTTATCTAAAGTGTCATTTTTTGCTATATTAATGCATTCATTAGAAAAATATTTGAAATGATCTTCATAAAAAAATGCTTCATTATTTCGTTCTATCAATTTTGATCTACTCAAAATTTAGAATTAATGAAGCTCTTTTTCTTTTTATAAATTAAGTTAATTATCTCTATAAATTGTAATTTGTCTCTGAGATTATCTTTCTGAATCTCCTTCAAATTCTTTAACTATTGTATTTACACCATCTACCATTTTATATTCTCTTTTAGAATTTTTATATACTTTTTTCTGAATTTCATCTTCTAAGTCTATTCCCAAAATCTCTGATAATCCTAATAGGTAAATAGCCACATCTGCAAGTTCTTCGCCTAAATCATCTTTCTTTTTTCTCCAAGCTTCATATGCTTCAGCAACTTCTCCATATGTTAAGCAAAACTCTTTATTAATATCTGTTACATTAAAACCTTTATCTACTTTATTCTGATATATATCTTTTTGTAATTTTTTTAAATCTACCATATTTGATTCCTCCATATTTTATATAATTTTTAATACTTATCAATTCCTGTTCCATTATTTAAATATACCTTTATCTGCCTTATTATATGAGGTATATTATAATTGCCCGCAAATTTAGAGTTATCCAATAATTCATCGGTTATAGTTACCCATTCTAACTTATTTTTTTCTTCAACTAAAGTTACTTCATATTTTAAAATGCCATAATAAACCTGCAAATTATTTTCATATTTAAAATAATTTAAATCCATAAAATGGTCTAGCTCTATATCTTTATTAGATATTCCTGTTTCTTCAAATAATTCTCTATATGCAGCCTCATCATTAGTCTCATTATCTTCTACTTTACCACCAACAAAATTATATAATCCTTTATATGGTTCTTTTGCTCTAATGCAAAAAAGTACCTTTTCTAAATCAGTATTAAATACTACAATTAAATTTAATTTTCTCATATTCTGCTCCTTTAATTTACAATCCAATCTCAACGATAAATTACTATTTATATTTTTTATATTATTTTTTTATTTTCTAAATATTTTATAAAGCCATTACAGCCTTCCACTATATCATGCATATCATTGCCTATTTCTTCATAATTTGTTGCTACAGACTTAATTTTGAAGTCTTTACTCATTCCCTTTTTATTTATCATATCTTTAAAGATAAATTCTACCATTGGAGAACGACAAATATTTCCTAAACACACAAATAAAACTTTAATCATTTAAATTCTCCTTCATAGTAAATTTATTATTTATTTTCAAATATTTTTGCTCTTAAAACTATCCTATTTATTTTACTTTGATCGTTTAACAATATTTTCCATTTACTTCCTGCAATACTCCTTTTATTTTATATTCTTCTGTAGGTTCTCCGATTAATTTATTTAACTGTCTTTGTAATGAAACATTTTTTGTGAATATTATATTGAGATTATATTATAAAAATTTGAATTTATCGCATTACTTACTTTGTTCAAATAGCCAATCCCTGACAGCATCTATTTTATAGATATAATCAAATGATGTCATATGTTCTCCAGACATACCACCTGTTGCACCATTCGTTAAAGTTGTTCCTTGTTTTAATACTCCCATATTGATATTTTTGTTTTGACTTGTTAATTGCTCTATAATAGGTGTAAATTCTTCATCGCTCCAAGTTGCATCCCATTCTTCTCCATAAGCATAATCTACATTATCTTTATCAAATTTTGATTTTAATGATGATAATCCATTTGAAGCTTTGTCATCACCTGCTGAAACTATATAGAAAAATTTATCATCCTCAATTTCTCCTAAAGCTTCTGTATCCCATTGACCACTTACATATAACGAAGCAGCAAATAAATTATTTTGAGTTATATTCATATAGAATGATGTCATACACCCCATTGATTGACCTGTTGTATATGTTCTATTAGTATCTACACTATAAGTATTTTGAATTTCTTTTACTAAATCAACTACGGTATTTATTTGATCTGAAACTTGCCAATTATCGTTTGTTAGTGTTGTTGTTATTACTGGTACAACAACAAAGCAAGGGTGTTTTGCTTGTTCTTCTGTTGATGCCCAAATAATACCACCATATCCTTGTGTTAATTGCTCTTCAGCTGATTTACCAACCAAACTTGAATCTGGTATAAACAAAATTAAAGGATATTTAGTATTTTCATCATAATTTTCAGGTACAAATATATTATATTCCATTCCTTCAAATGTTTTTACTTCATATTTATCGACTACTTCATCAATTAAATTTTGTAATTCAGTATCAGTAGACTTGTCTATTGAGCCTCCTCCCATATTTCCATTTCCTCTTTGTCCTTTTTGAAAATTATTAAAATTTGATGTTGTATTTTGTGTTTGATTACTATTGTTTTCCCTTGTTGCAAAATAAATTAAACAGCCTAATATTGCAAATAATACAATTATAATAATTACTTGTATTAATGTGCTTTTCTTTTTATTTTCTTCCATCACAACCTCCCAAAATCTATTTTTTATTATTATATATTAAATTTTTATAAATATATATAAATTTTTAATTATTTACAATATTATTTTAAAACATACCATATCATCATCATTTATATATGCAGATATTTTTCCCTTGTGTACATCTACAATAGATTTTGCAATAGAAAGTCCTATTCCATAGCCTTCTTTCTTTTTATTTCTCGACTTGTCATCTCTGTAGAATCTATCAAAAACTCTATTTATATTAATGTTTTTTGTATTTTCACAAGTATTACATACTTCTAATTTAGTTTTCTTTCCTTGTTTTTCTATATTTATTTTTATAGTTCCATTATCTGGTGTGTATTTAATTGCATTATCTACTAAAATAACTATAACTTGTTTTATCATATTGATATCTGCATTTATTAGTATGTTTTTTGTATTATCAAATTCTATCTTTTTATCTTGTAATAAAGATTTAAAATCTATAATTTCTTCATTTACAACATCGGTAATAGAAAACTCTGTTATTTCTAGTTTGTTTTTACCTTCTTCTACATTTGCTAGATTTAATAAACTTTTTATTAAAGTATTTAATCTATTTGTTTGACTTTTTATACTTTGTAACCATTCGTTTTCTTCTCCTACTGACATTTCCAAAACATCTATGTCTGCTGTTATAACTGCAAGTGGAGTTTTTAATTCATGACTTGCATTTGTAATAAATTGCTTTTGTTTTTCCATGTTTTGTATAATTGGATTTAATATCTTTTTAGATAGTAAAGATATTATTATCAAAACTATTATCCACCCAATTACAACAATATTTACAGATCTTATTGTTGTATGTCTTAAATTTCTTAATTGCATAGCGCAATCCAAAAAAATGATTAATGTATTACTATCTTTATGTATAACCCTATACTTAAAATTTTCATAGTAACCTTCTTTTTCACTAATATCTTTCACAATACTTTCTATATCATCACTTGATACAGTAGCAATATTCTTCATGTTTGTACTTACAATTTCGTTATTTTCATCTATTTCTACTGTAAAATATCTTGTTGAAAATTTTGTCTCTTTCGTGATATAACTTGAGTCTTCACCATTTTCTTCTTTATATTCTGGCATTCGTCCTTCATTTTCTGCTATTAATCTTATTATTGCATCTGTTTGCTGATTTGTTGTTCTATAATTTTCTGCAATAACTAACCCAAAAATACTTCCTGATATAATTATAACTGCAAGCATTGTAATTATTATAAATTTAATTTGTAAACTTCTTATCATACTTTACTCTCCAATTTATATCCATTTTCATTACTAATAATAACATTTGCATCTAATGCTATAAATTTATTTTGTAAATATGATATATACATTGGTATTCCATTAGATGCTGTTTCTTCAGTGTCCCATACTATTTTTTCTAATTCATTTGCAGAAATTGCTTTTTGCTGATTATTTACTAAAATTTCTAAGATATTACATTCCTTGCTATTTAAGTGAAATACTGCTTTATCGCTTGATAGTTCTGATGTTCCTTTATTAAAGAATACATTTCCTATATTGTATTTTTGTTTTCTTTCGTTATTCGTTCTAATTAATGCTCTAATTCTAGCTAATAGTTCTTTTTTTTCAAATGGCTTTGTCAAATAATCATTTGCTCCTGCATCTAATCCATCAACTTTGTCATCTATTTGAGATTTTGCTGTTAATAAAATTACTGGTGTATGTACTCCCATTTTTCTCATTTCTTTTAATGCTTCTATTCCGTCCATTACAGGCATCATAATATCCATAATAATAATATCAAATACATTTTCCTTAACAAAATTAATTGCTTCTTCTCCGTTGTACGCAACTTCTACATCATAATTACTATAATTTAATATCGCCTTCACTGCTTTTGCAAGTTCTTTTTCATCTTCAGCAAGTAATATTTTCTCTTTCATCTCCTAATCCTCCTCGCTATTTATCATATCTCTAATTGTTTGCATATTTATATCTGTTGTTGCAATCTCATCAGCACATCTTTTTAATTCTTGCATAATAAATTCTTGATTTTTTATGTTTTTCTTATATTTCATTTGATGTTCCAAATTAGACCAAAAGTCCATTGCAATTGTCCTTATTTGAATTTCTACATATACAGGTGTTATTTCTCCTGCTAAGTCTAAAGAAAGTTCAAATACAATATGATAACTTCTATAACCATTTGGTTTAGGATTTTTTATATAATCTTTTTCTTTAATTACTTTTAAATCACTATACTTTTTTAACATTTCTGCTACAGAATATACATCATCTATATATGCACAAATAATACGCATTCCTGCTGCATCATATATTTTTGTTAGTGCATTTTCTAAAGTAACATCTAATTCTTTTCTTTTTAATTTTTCTTTCATACTATCTTCTGATTTGATTCTAGTAGTTATATATTCTATTGGATCTCTTTTATCTTTTGTTTTTTTGTATTTTCTAATAATAGTTAATTTACTTGTTATATCTTCTATTGCACCTTCTAATAATACAATTGAATCTTTATAAAAACTCTCTTCCACTTCTTTCTCCTTAATGAGCATATTTTATATTTTCGAAAAGTTTTTTACAATACTTTTCGGCTAATTTGATTATATATTACATTTGCAACCTTAAAGGTTCCTTAAAAATATAAAAGTTTTTGAATTTTATTTATATTCTTTTTTGTACACAATATCAAAATATTGTGCTCATCTTGATAAATTACTATTTTTGTTTCACATTATACTACAATATTATTATTTTTACAATCATAAATCAAAGGGCTTGGGATAAAATCCCGTTGTATAGAATTTGATGGTGGGCAAAATCTGCAGTCCCCAAATTCAGTGCTTGCTTATAAACAAAAAATGACATTAATTCATTAACAATCAACTACTTTTTATAACTCCTTATTATTACTTCATCTATACCTTTTTTATACTTTATTTAAAATTCTTTTGTCCGAATTTTTAAATTTAAAAGATTGTTATATGTAGAATTTTTTTATTTGATTGGATGCTTTTTTACTTTTTACTGAGGAATATATTAGAACAATATTTATATTTTTTTCATTTACAGACTTAACTTTTTGCAATTTAGTGAGGAATAAATTGAAAGGATATAAAAAAATTTTAAAAAAAGTCAAAATTTAGTATGAGAAGTGGGCTTATATATAGAAGGGTATAAAAATTTCAAGAATTTAAAAAGCCATATTCTTCTATATTAAGAACTACAGAAGAAAATTTATAAAAATAATTTCCAAAAAGAACGGACTACCAAGAAATATTATTCAAAAATCTGTAGTTACAATTTATAGTTTAGGAATGCAAATGGAAGATATAAAAAAGTCAAGAGGCAAGATTGGAACTAATGCATATAGAACTAATATGAGTACTTTAAAAAGAATTGCAGAATATGATTTTGCGAATATTCCTATTGAAAAAGTTAAAAAAGAGCAAATTGAAGATTTTTTGGAAGATGAAAGAGATAAGTCTAATTCTATAATTAAAAAAGATTATGGAATGCTTGCAAGAATCTATGATTATGCTGAAGAAAATGATTACATCAAAAAGAACTTTTTCAGAGGATTTAATAAAATAGAAAAAACTCAAAGCAAAATTGCTACAAAACAAGTAACTCCAATGACATTCGAGGAAGAAAGAAGATTTAAAGAATATCTAGCAAATGATACTCATCCATATAAAAATCTTGTTATAATCGAATTGTTCACTGGAATGAGATTAGGAGAATGTTTAGCACTTAATATTTCTGATGTTGATATTGCAAGCAACACTATTCGTATTAGCAAAATATTAACACATGATGAAAATCATAAGCCTTATATACATGAATCTGCCTTATCTCAAACAAAAGACGGAGCAAGACTTGTACAGATTAATGATGTTTTTAAACCTAATGTTATTGAAGCTATCAAAAATTCAAAACAAAATGCAGAAAATACTGAAAACTTATTATTCTGTCAAAGTAATGGCTCACTTATTTTAGAAAGTAGTGTAAATAGTTATTTAAAAAAAGTTGCAAAAGATATTGAATTAAGCTATTGGAAACATTTTAGCTCACATAGATTAAGACATACATTTGCAACAAGATGTATTGAAGCAGGTATTACTCTTCCTGTTCTTCAAACTTTGATGGGACACCATGATATTCAAACAACCATCATTCTCATATCTATATACAGCTTGTTCTTTACTTGCCATAAGTAAAACAACCCCATTCGGACTTTGCTCATTTACTTTTTTTATTAAATCTGGTACGCTGTTTGAAAATCCACTTGTACTTATAAATCTTTATACTTATTTGGTTTAACAAATGAATTTTGTAGTATATCAATAACTGTACCATATGTATAAAAACTGCCAATGACAAAATTCACTGTATCAATATTACTACTTATAGCTTCTTCTATTGCATTATTTAAAGTCTTTTTATGTATTTTATCTGTTTCAGTAAATTGTTTCATACATCCATATAATTCGTCACTTGATGCATAAGTTTCTGGATTATTTCCTGAAGTTAAAATAAATATAGCTTCTTTATCTTGAGCAATTAATTTTAGCATTTTATTATAATCTTTTCTTTTTAATATTGAGATTATATAAACTCTTTTCATTTTTGCGTAATACATTTTTACCATATCCTGAAGGTTTTTTATTGCTGGCTCATTATGTGCACCATCATAGATAATTATGGGATTATCATTTAATTGTTCCATTCTACCCTTATGTATTACTGTGCTTAAACCTTTTTGAATATTTTTTATGCCTACATTATAGCCTAATTCATTTAAAATATCAAATGTTTCTAAACATAAGCATGCATTCTGAACTTGGACTTTTCCTTTGAGATTTATAGCTATTGTTTTAAAGTTTTTATAATCAAAGTATTGAAAATTATTATCAAAATAATAGTTTTCAACATCTGATTTTCTAATTATATGCAAATTATTATTCTCGTTTTCACATTTATTAATAAATACATTATCAATATCTGGTTGAGATTCAAACATTACTGTATTAGAATTTGGTTTTATGATACCTGCCTTTTGATATGCTATTTCTGGTAATGTGTTTCCGAGTATATGCATATGATCATATCCAATTGATGTAATAATGCTTACAAGAGGATGATTTATAATATTAGTACAATCATATAATCCTCCTAAGCCTGTTTCTAATACAACAAAATCACATTTTTTTTGTTCAAAATATAAAAAGGCCATTGTTGTTTCTAACTCAAACAAAGTAATAGGTACATCACTTTTAGATTTATATTTTTCTATTGCAGGATTGATTTCATTAATTAAATTTTCCATCTCAATATTACTAATGTTATTGTTATTTACACTTATTCTTTCATTATAGTGTATTAGATGTGGACTGATAAATTTCCCTACTGTATACCCTTCATTTATTAATACATTTGTAATCATTTCAGTCACACTGCCTTTTCCATTTGTGCCTGCAATATGAATTGCTTTTAGCTTGTTTTCAGGATGCTTAAATTCATCCATTAAAAATTTCATTGCTTTTAAACTAAGATTTTTAGTTCCTTTGAAAAAATTTGATAAATATTTTTCTATATCCATTTTATACACTCCAATTATTGATAAGCTTTTACAATTAATGTTTTTTCTAATTCCTCTTTTTTTTGTCCGCCCTAATTCTTTACTCAATTTTTATGTAATTTAAAAATTATTTAAATTACATTAGGTATTATTATATCACATTCTCATTACTAGTACCCCTACTAACAAACAAGCAGGCAAACCATATAAGCATCCTATTAAAGATCCTTTTATATGAAACCAATAGTCCTTATATTCTTTCATTCCTTCGGTTCCCTTTATTATTACTCTTTTAGAATGACAAAACCATAAACAATCAATAACTATTGCATCCCAAAAATTTACTATAACCCATAATATATATGAGTATTTAAAGCCTTCCTTAAATGAATTAGCATCATTAAATTTATGAACTATAAATGCAATTATAAAAGTGAATAAAAATAAAGCAATTAGCTTTTTTAATATACTTTTTATACTCTTTGATTTTTGCTCTTTTGTAATTAGTCCTAACTCTAATGCTTTTTCTTGAATTGCAGGTGGATAACTATTAATCATAGAAAGTGGCTTTAAATATGTCATTCCTCCCGCAATAATTGTAAATATTAAACAAAATATAATACTTTCTACTAATAATATCATATAATTTCAACTCACTTTTAAATCTTATTTTCTATTTAAATTATATAATAAAAAAATACTAATATCAACATACATACATTATTTTACTTTTTCTAATTCAACTATTACTTCTTCTCCGTTTGTTTTAAATAGATGTACTTTTAAATTATCAGTAGCATTAAAACTTGTTAAATTAAATGTGTTATAATATCTTATTGTTCCATCATTATTAACACTTATTTCTCCATCTCCATCAGATCTATGTGAAGGATAATATTTTATTCCATCTGAAGTTTCTACACATTCATTTTCATTATAAGTTATTCCATTACAATTATAAAGTTTTATCTTGAATGCAGTATTTGACAATACAGCACTTTCAAATTTATAGTTATTATCACTTATAGAAGTCATTTTATACTCAATTATATTTGTCTTTGCCATCTTTGATGGTACATCAATTTCAAAACTCCATTCACCATTGTATATAATGTATTTCGGCTCATTATTTTCCCAATATCTTTGTCTAATCTTATTAAATGAAACAAATAATTTCTTTGAAGATGGAAAATTTTTAGGATTACCTGTTGCTGTTAAGCAGCATTTAATTTCGTTTTCGTTTAATTTTTCTATTGTACATCCATAAGCTCCTTTATAGCTGTCATATTTTTCTCTTGTTTCCTGTTCAGTTTTATATAATGATGTCATCTCTTCAGATTCAAGCTCATGAGTGGCAAAAACTTTTTCATTTTTTTCATTTGTTATTTTTAAATCCATAACATCAATTTTACCACCATTTTCTAACATTTTGTTTAAATCATAATTTGAATTAAATTTTAAATTTATACTTATATCAAAGTTATGTGCGTCAAGTAAAAATGATTCTATATTTGCACTTATTCCATTTGAGTCTTTATATTTTGTGTTTACATCTTCGTAATACTCATGCTCTATAGCAGTTTCAATTCCATCACTACTATTTGCACCAAATTTATTAATTATTTGTGTTGTCGCAAAAGCAACTCCTGTCATAGATAGCACAATACCTGCAGCAATTCCTATGCCTTTACCAAATCTAACTTTTCTTTTATTCATAACTATATCCTCCTTATTTACATTTGATATAGCTATTTTCATTTTAACTTTTTCATAAATTCTATTTGTATTCATTAAAAATCTACCTCTTTCTTGATCTTATTCCTTATTCTATAAAGTCTTTGTTTAACGCTGAATTCTGATATTTTGTTTTCTTTAGCTATATCTTTAATTGATTTAGAAGAATAATAAAAGTCCATAAATACCTTTTTATCAATTTCTTTCATAGAATTTAGTTTGTTTTCGATTTTTTTAATTTCTTCTATATTATCATCTAGAAGTTCTAATTTATTGTCACTATATAAAACATTTTCATAATCAGAAATATCATAAATAATTTGTTTCTTTTTTAAATAATCTTTTACTACATTTCTTGTAACACCAGCTATATAGGAACTTAATTGTTTATTTATGTCTAGTTTTTTTGTGTTTTTCCATAAAATGAAGAATATATCGGAGCATATTTCTTCTTTATCTTCATTAGATAATATAGATTTTGTCATATTATCTATAATTGTTCCAATATAAACTGAATATTCATTTATTATTATTTCTAAATCTAGTTCATTATTTTTTATATATTCTTTAATTTGTTTGCTATCATTCAATTTAGATCTAAACTCCTTTTTTTTAGATATCTTACACTTATATATTGGTTATAAAATTTAAAAAGTAACACTTTTTATAAATTTTAGAAAAAAAGGAGATGCAATCTCCTTTAATAATTATGAAAAATATTTATTTTCTTTTATAGCTAATTTACTATCAAACTATCTCCTACAATACTTATAATTTCACTGATAGGAATTTCAGTTTTATCATCTAAAATTAAAAGTTGCTTATATTCATCTATTTTCTTTATTGTTCCTGAAATCTTTATATATTTACCACCATCTTTTTTCAAGTCAGGAACAAAATACATTATTGAAATTTCAGGATAAATTTGTACATGCATTTGTTCTTTTAACATTTGCAGTTTCATATCTAAAATGTTTTTTTCTTCTTCATTTAGTTCTATTCTCTTTGTAGTTAATCTTGCTGTTTCTTCAACTGCATCTTCATACCCAACTAATGCAGCAAACGGAGCAAACTGTGCAGCCCTTGATTCCATTGTCATCTGTGGGTGTTTTTTTGAAATATGATGTGGTAAATTTATAATATCTTCGTATTTTCCTGTATTTTTCAATTTTACTATCATTCCTTTCTATAATTTTTCTTCTAAGAACGATGCCCTCCAATCTGCCTATTTCTATCTCTAGTTGTACCAGCTTCTTGTAGATTCATTCCTTTTAAAATTGCATTTTTTCCATATTTCTTTTTTATATCTATCATAGCTTTTTGCAGTTCTTTTTCCGTTTGCTCGTTTTTGCTTTCTTCATCTTTCTTTTTATAATCTGAGAACATATCTATTTGTTCATATAGTTGCTCTTTTTTTGCTGTTTCTTCATCTATTACATTATTTGCTACTACATAAATTCTTCTTGCTAAAAGATTTTTATTCATTATTCTTTCATATAATTCCATTACAGCTTTTGTAATTGCTTTTGTAGATGATGTTTTGTGGTCTAGATTTATTGTTCCATGTGCGTGTTTAGGAACTTTTCTACCATATCTATCTATTGTTACTTCTCCTTTGTATAAACTTTTCAAATTAAAATCTGTTAAATTTTCTATGTCATAACCTACAGTTAAAACTATTTGATTTGTAACTAAATTTTTTGAAACTAGGTCTAAGCTTAACAATTCTGTCATTTCTTTAACTATAAGTCTTGTGTCTTCATAATTATATGGGCAGTGCAATACTTGTCCAGAACTTATGCTATTTGTTGTTGGCTTATATGCCTTTATATCCTCTAATGTAACAGGCTCATAGCCCCATGCATGGTCTATTAACAACTCTGCATTTATTCCAAATAACTTATATAATAATTCTTCATTTTTAATTGAAGTTATAGCAACATCTCCCATCGTATAAATTCTATTTTTTTCAAGCTTAGTTGCATATCCTTTTCCAACTCTCCAAAAATCTGTTAGAGGTCTATGTTCCCATAATAATTTTCTGTATGTTTTTTCATCTAGTCCTGCAATCCTTACTCCATTTTCATTTGGCTGTGTATGTTTTGCAACAATATCCATTGCAACCTTGCATAAATACAAATTAGTTCCAATTCCTGCTGTTGCTGTAATTCCTGTTTTTTTATATACATCTTGTATTACTTTTGTAGCTAATTCTCTTGCTTGCATTTTATACGTTTTTAAATAATGAGTAACATCTATAAATACCTCATCTATAGAATAAACATAAATATCTTCTTTTGAAAACCATTTTAAATATATATTGTAAATATTTGTACTGTATTTCATATAATACCCCATGCGTGGAGGTGCAACAATATAGGTTAATTCTAAATCTTTATTTTTCTTTAACGCAATATCATCATAAGAAGAACCTGTAAAATTGTAGTTTGGCGCTTTTCTTCTTCTTTCTATATTAATTTCTTTTACCTTTTGAACAACCTCGAACAATCTTGCTCTTCCAGGTATTCCATATGCTTTTAAAGAAGGGCTTACTGCAAGACATATTGTTTTTTCTGTTCTACTACTATCTGCAACTACTAAATTCGTTGTAATTGGATCTAAATCTCTTTCTCTACATTCTACAGATGCATAAAAACTTTTTAAATCTATTGCTATATAAATATGTTGTTCTGTATCTTGCATAATACACCTCCTTTTTTATTTTTCAAATCTAGTATAACATAAAAATTTCGTTTTGTAAACACTTGTTTGTATTTTAGCTCTGGTATTTTTATTTACGAAGTTTGAAATATGTTATTTTGAAATGCCGCGTAAGCGACCAAACGAGCTATGCGAGTGCGATTGGAGCAATTTACATATTAAATTATTAAAATATGAAAATATGAAAATTGTGACACACAAGGTATAAAAAATAACATATTTCAAACATTTTAAAAATGTCATAAAAAAATACCGAAACTTAAATTGTTTGTATAAAATTTAATTTAGAACTATGTGCTCCAATAAAATCTTAATACCTATAAAAACTAAAATAAGTCCTCCAATAAGTTCTGCTTTTCTGCCATATTTATCACCAAATTTGTTACCAATTTTTACTCCAATTAAAGATATTATAAAAGTAATAACTCCAATTAAAACAAATGAAAACATAATATTTTTAGCATCTAAAAAAGCGTAAGTTATGCCTATTGCCAATGCATCTATACTTGTAGCTATTGCAAGCATTACCATTGTATTAAAATCAACTTTATAATTGATATTTTCCTCTTTATCAAATGCTTCTTTTATCATTTTTATTCCAATAAATCCTAGTAAAAGAAATGCAATCCAATGGTCTATATCTTTAATCCAGTCGCTAAAGCCATATCCTAAAACATATCCAATCATTGGCATTGACATTTGAAATATTCCAAAATACATTGCTATAATAAATGCATTTTTCCAATTCATTTTTTTCATAGAAAGACCTTTGCATATTGCAACTGCAAATGCATCCATTGCTAAACCAACACTTATAAATATTGTTTCTAATATTCCCATAAAACTCCCTTCTATAAAATTTTATTCTTATTACACTTTTTTATTCGTTAAATATTTATAATAATTGCTTGCTGACCTTTTTCATAAAACTATCAAATTTATGTAAGGAGAACCCAATATGTAAAAAGTCGCCTATTTAAAGCGACTCTACATTTATACAATATACAAAATTTCATTATTTGGAAAATATTTTTTCATATTTTCTATAAAAAATTTTTCTCCTTCTTCTCTTAAATTAGCTTTATACCAATACTTTCCTCTGCCTCTTCCTGTCATAAGTTCTTTATTATAGAGATTAATTGCTTTTGGAAAGGCTTCTTCATTTATTTTAGTATGAACATAGCTATAAGTCATAAATATTATTTCAAAAAATACATCTTTCTTCACTTTAGCACTTAACCTAGACTCCAGTGTTTTTATAAGTTTCAAATATTTTTCCTTCCAATTCTCTACAAAAATAACTGGTGCAATTAAAATTCCAACTTCATATCCCGCTTCTTTTAAACTATTTATAGCATTTATTCTTCCATCTAGCCTAGAAGTTCCAAATTCTACATTATTTATTATTTCTTCAGGATTTACACTAACTCTTGCAATAATTTTTCCTTTATGGTCTAAATCTAGTAATGGCTCTACCATATCAAATTTTGTAGGAAATGTTAACTTTCCTTTTTTTGAGTCTTTAAAATTTTCTATTGTCCATACTAAATTATCTGTTATTGTATTTTCTAAAACTAAATCACTATTGCTTCCTATCTCGAAAGTCAAATCTTTGTCAGATTTTTCAGCTGTTTTAATTATTTTTTCTAACATCTGCTCTCTATTTACAAATAACCTTAAATACGCACATTTGTTATAGTTACATACTAAATAACAATACATACAAGACGCTGTACAACCTGAAGAAGTGTATGGCACAAGAAAATCTGATACTTTATGATTTTCTTGATATTTGTGTGTTTTTCTTACTCCAATTATTAAATTTGTTTTCATTTTCAAAAACTCTTTATTTTCTTTTTTTCTCATTTCTTCTATATTGTTATGATTATCAATAACTTTTTTGGGAACCTCTTTATATTTTCCAAGTAACTTTTTACCTAGCTCATAATTTTCAATTTCTTTTTCATAAAATATTTCATGTGGTTTAAACATTACATTTCCACCTCCACATTGAATATTTTCCCTGTTCCATCAAGTTTTATGCTATTTTCAATCTCTTTTCCATCTAAAGTTACTTTAGTTACTCCTGTTTGTTTTCCATTTGAGTTTATTACTTTTATATTATAAACACTATCTTCATACTTATATCTAATTGAATATTCCTTCCAATTTTTTGGGATACAAGGATTAAAAGAAAGTATATTGTCTTTTATATTAAATCCTAAAATATATTGAATACCAGCTACATAAAACCAACTGCTTGAACCTGTGTACCATGTCCAACCACCTCGTCCTGCTAAATTTCCTGCACCATATACATCTGCTGGTATAACGTAAGGTTCAACCTTATACTTTTTAGCAGCTTCTTTAGTTCTTGAATGTTCTATGGGATTTATCATTCTGTATAGCTCTGCCCCCTTATCTCCAAATCCTAACATTGCTTCTGCAATTATTCCCCAAATTGCACCATGTGTGTATTGACCACCATTTTCTCTTACTCCAGGTAAATATGCTTTTATATATCCAGGTTTTAGCTTTCCATTTTCAAAAGGAGGATCAAGAAGTTTTATAATTCCGTTTTCTCTATCTACCAAATGATTTTCCAAGCTTTCCATCGAGATAAATTTCTTATCATTATCGCCTGCGCCAGAAATTACAGACCAACTCTGACTAATTCCATCTATTCTACACTCTTCGTTTTCAATGCTTCCTAATATTTCTCCATCATCTGTAAATGCTCTTTTAAACCATCTTCCATCCCATCCGTTTTTATTTAAATTTTTCTTTAGTAGTTCTGAAATTTCTTTAAAATATTGCATTCTGTTTTCATCTTGCATTTTTTGGCATAATGGAATAAATTTTGTTAAAACCTCATATATGAAAAATCCAAGCCAAACACTTTCTCCTTTTCCTTTATTTCCAACAGTACTAAATCCATCATTCCAATCTCCTATGCCAATTTTAGGTAGTCCATGTTCTCCTAAAGATAAAGTTCTTTCTATTGCTCGTACACAATGCATATAAATATTTTCCTTTAAATCTGAAGATTTATATAAGTCATATTTTTCTTCTTCCGCCTCTTGCAAAATCTTTCCATCTAAATATGGTGTTTCTATTTCTAATATTTCATAATCTCCAGTGGCTTCTATATATTGTTCTACTAAAAATGCAAGCCATGCCAAATCATCCGAAAATTTTGTACGAATTCCTCTTCCTGTTTCTTCATGCCACCAATGCTCAACATCTCCTTCTATAAATTGATGTTTACTGTGTTTTAAAATCTGATTTTTTAAAATTTCTGGATTAGTAAATTTAAATGCCAAACTATCTTGCAACTGGTCTCTAAAACCATAAGCTCCACCTGATTGGTAAAATCCTGTTTTTCCTAAAAGCCTACTGCTCATTGTTTGGTACAATGTCCATCCATTTAGCATAATATTCATAGACTCTATTGGTGAATATACTTGCATTTTTTCTAATAAATCTTTCCATTTTCTTTTTACATCTTCTAGTTCTTGCCTACAATTTGAAACTCTACTATACTTATATGCTATATTTTTCATATCTACAATATTTTCTTCAGTACCAAAACTTAATACAATTTCTTTGCTTGACATACTTTCAAGTTCAACTTCTACTTCTATTGCAACACAAGCTTTTTTTCCTAAACTATTACTGTTATCTAATTGATATTTTTTTAGTGCATCTGGATTCGAAATTCCACCTTTTCCGAAAAATGCATTTTTATCTCCAGTATAGCTTTTTATTTTTTCACTACATGAAACAAACATTAAATCTTTAAATTCATTTTCGTATAAATTCTGTACCTCAATTAAATTACCGTTTCTATTGAATTCAATATTAATATATCCATTAGACTTTATCTCGTCCTCACCTAAAACAGGTTTTAAATAATATACAATTCTCAATTTTTTTCGTGCTAAAGATTTGTTGTTCAATTTCAAAATACCTATTTTTACACTATCTTCATTTGGTACAAAAACTTCAAGCTCTTGTGTTATTTCGTCACTTGTGTGAATATATTTTGCATATCCAAATCCATAAATTACATTATAGTTGTATTCATCTGGCATTGGGTTTAACCCTAAAGACCAAGTTTTTCCGTTTGTTTCATCCTGCATAAAAATAATTTCTGAAGGTATATCTAAAAAAGCCTTATTATGCCAACTTGTTATTCTATTTAACCTACTATTTTTGTACCAACTATATCCTCCCATGCTTTCTGTAACAACAGTTCCAAATTTTTTGTTTGCTAAAATATGACTCCAAACTGTAGGTGTTCTGTTATTTTTATTTATACTTATTAAATATTCTTTTCCATCTGCAGAAAATGCACCATATTCATTGCAATATTTAAGTTCTTCCTTATTTTTTAATATATCTTCTTGTTCTATATTTTCTTGATTTACACCTAAATTTTCAAATTCTTTGTTATCTATTCTCTTAACAGATGAAAGATATTCTTCTTCCATATCATTTATTACATGTTCTAAATCACCTTGACGTGTGTCTATTGTAAGAGTAGATACAAATTTTATTAATTCTACATCATCTTTTGCTACCTCATTTTTTGAAAGTACGAAAATTCCACCACTTATATTTTTCATATATTCTAAATGCTTATCTGCAATTTGTGCATCAATTTCACCATGTACATAATTTTGGTAACTATAGTTTTCTTCATCTAAAAATACTATATCTACTTTAATATTTTTTGTTCTAAAAAACTCATACATTTTTAAAATACTTTTTACCATATATATATCATTTATATCTTTTATTCTTACTAAAATTATAGGTAAGTCCCCTGAAACTCCATATTTCCACAATTCACTTTGGTTATATACTTTTTTCGTTAAATTTTTTATCTGCTTCGATTTCAAAGGATTTCCGAAAACAATATATGATAGAATTTTTTGATATAATATTATATCTTTTCCTTTTATTCCAAGATACCTGTTTTCTGCATCGATTTTTGCTCTAGAAATTGCAAATGCTCTTTTTACATTTTCTGTATTATTATATTTTTTCAAATTTTCATATGCAGTCTCTTGGTCTTCATTTACAGATATTATAAAACTTAAATAAATTTTTTCGTTTGGTTTAATCTTTATAGTCTTTTTCATTGCAACAATCGGTTCTGTAACTAATCCCACCTTATTTGAAAATGGGGTTGAATTATCTATCGCTGTTGGTATTCCAAAATTTCCTCTTTTATTTAGTCTTTCTTTTGAAATTTCGAACTCGTTATCCACAATTACTTCCGCTTCTGTGGAAAACTTAACCAACATATTTGTTTCTTTTTCGTTTTTTCCTCTCTTTTTTCTTTTTATTTGTAAAAATTTTTCTTCATCATTATATTCATATTTTAAAAACAAATTATTAAAAGCCGGATGTGCATAATCTTGCTCTTTAGTTGAAAGTACAGGTTCAAATATATTAGAAATTTCTAATGTTTCCTCTTGCTCACCTATATTTTGTAATTCCATTAATCTAATTTCTACTGGTTCTTCTGCATCTACAGCAATCTTTAATGTCGTTTTTATATTGTCATCTATTCTTTCTATTTTACTTTGATCTGGAGTAAATGTAGAAATTGTATTTTCAGAATTATTTGACCATATTTTATTTGTTTTTATATTTTTAATATAAAAAAATATTCCCTGATTATATTCATCTGTATTTTTAAATCTATTTATATAAATATCTTTATACTTGCTAACACCTTGCCCTTTTTGGTTTATAGCAATCATATAATTTTCATTTGAAATCACATTTGCTCTTATTAAATTTTCATCTATCTTATTATATGTTACTTCTGCATAATTTTCATAATCTTGATATTTTAATTTTTGTGGTACTTCTTTTTCCTCTTTAGTTACAATAAATGTTTCTGGCATTCTTTCTTGAAGCAAGATTGAAACCGCTTCTATTTCTGGATTTTTCATAAATCTTTTTTGAAAAATATTGTCTTTTAGAAAGTTATTTATAGAAAGTAAAGAAAGCGCTTGATGATGTGCCATATATGTGCTAACTACACTTGAAGATTCTCCTCTTTTTTGCCTAGAAGGAGTTAAATCCAAACTTTCATAAAATCCATATTTATCGTACATTCCATATTGTTCTAATAATTTTAGGTTATTATATACCTCTTTTGGTTTATCTGTTATAGCAAGTATGCTTCCATAAGTTGCAATTACCATTTCATCTGCAAGTCCTCTTTTTAGACCAAGCCAAGGTATTCCAAATGCTTTATATTGATAGTTCGAATGTAAATCTTTAACATTAAATGCTGCTTCTGAAATTCCCCATGGAATATTTAATTTTTTTGCATATTCCATCTGACTCATTATTGCAAATTTGCTAGACTCGTCCAAAATAGAACCTTCATATCTTGGAATATTTACATTTGGCATAAGATACTCAAAAGCAGTTCCAGACCATGAAATTAAACCTTTTTTATTATTTAAAATTGTAAGTGTTCTACTTAAAATATTCCAATGTTTACTTGGTACATCTTTTTTTGCTATAGCAACAATACTTGCTTGTCTAGCCTCTGATGCTAACAAATCATAATACGAATCTGTTAATTTATTTTCTTCAATATTAAATCCTATAGAAAACAATCTATGTGATGGACTATATAGTTTAGAAAAATCAGTATTATCAATTAAATCAGATATTTTATCTATTAGTTTTTTTATAATCTCATATTGGTTTCCAACATCTTTATTTTCTTCATATTCTTGCTCCAAAACTTCATTTAAAAAAGCCTTTACAACATACAAATATCCCACAAAATTTCCACTATCTACTGTTGAAATATATCGTGGAATAAGAGGTATTTTTGTTTTTATGTTATACCAGTTATATAAATGCCCATTCCATTTTTCTAAAGAATCTATTGTTTCTATCATTTTGCTTAGCAAACCGATTCCCTCAGACAATGAAATAAAATTCAAATCAACTCCTGTAATTACTGCTAAAAAAGAAAGTCCAATATTTGTAGAAGATGTTCTATCTATATATTTTTGTTTTCTATCTTCCTGATAGTTATCTGGAATTAAATAATTATTTTCTTCTGTTAGATTATCTTTAAAAAAGTTAAATGTCTTTTGTGCAACTTCTAAAATATATTTTTCTTGCTCTTTATTTAAGTTCTTTTTTGCGGGTTTTAGAGCAGAATTTTTGCTAATTCTACACATAACATAAGGAATAATAAGCCATAAAATTCCTAATAAAAATATAAAAAGATTTTTGTTAAATGCAAAAATTATTAAGCTGGCTACTCCGTGCAATAATATTAACATACATGTTTTTATAATATGATAAAACATCATCTTTTGAAGCTTTTTCTGCCTCTTCTGAAGTCATCCATTCTAACAACTTTTTCTTTGAAAATCTCATTCTGTATATGCTTGTACCTATACTTTTCAAAGAAATATATGCTTTAAAAGGAAGACATCCTATTGTTAAAATAGCTCTATACAAAGCTCCTAGCATTCCACCAACTTTTGGAGTAAATGTATCTTGCTTGTGTTCTCCTTCTTTTTTGAAAATTATAATATTTGCAATTTCAAGTAAAAATGGTAATATCTCTACAACTGCCAAAAATGTGAAAATTCCACATAAATTTAGCTTATATGATATTTCTAAAATAAAAAAATAAATTGCACTCAAAATTATAGAAATATCAAATAAACTTCTACGCAAATTATCTAAAATTTTAAACTTAGAAAGACCATTCATTTTTTTAGATTTAAGCCAACGAACAATTTGCCAATCTCCTCTTATCCACCTTGAAAGCCTATTCATAAAGCTTAAATATTTTGTAGGATATCCATCCATAAGTAAAATATCTGAAGCAAGTCCACACCTTAAGTAGCAACCTTCTAACAAATCATGGCTTAATACTGTATTTTCTGGTATCTCGTCTTTTAAAACTTTAGAATATAGATTTAAATCAAAAATTCCTTTACCTGTGAAAATTCCCTCTCCAAAATTGTCTTGATATGTGTCAGAAATAGCATTTGTATATGAATCAATTCCACCACTACCTGCAAATATTTTTGTAAACATATTTTTATAGCTAACATCAATATTTACACCAACTCTTGGTTGAATTAATCCATACCCATCTACCACTTGCTCGTCCTTTATTTCTGGCTTATTTAAAATATGTGCCATTGTTCCCACTAACTCAAATGCAGAATTTAGAATTAGGTCTGTATCACTGTCTAGAGTAATTAAATATTTCAATTGGTGTCGGTTCTTTTCTGTTGGTGTCGGTTCTTTTTTGCTGGTGTCGGTTCTTTTTTGTTGAAAAATTTGTGAAATGGTGTTAACATTGTAGCTATCTTCAATTTGCTTTTGTGTCATATTTCCTAAAAGTAATTCAACAAATTCAGTTAAAGCTCCTCTTTTTCTTTCCCATCCTAAATACGTACCTTGTTTTTCATTCCATTTACGCTTTCTATATGCAAAATTAAAAATTTTCAAATCAGATTTTTCTTCTTTTTCCATTGTAGTATTTTTATCTTGTAGCATTCGGTAGCAATATTTTTTGTTTAATCTTTCTACCTCTTTAAGTCCTTCATCTATTATTTCTTGGTCAAAATCTTCGTTTTCCTTGCTACTTTCAGAGCAATCACCTAAAAGACAAAAATACAGATTATCACTCTTGTTTGCCAAATAAAAAATCTCTAGTTTTTTCATAAGTTCTTTAACTTTTTCTTTATTCTTTAAAATAGTTGGAATTACTACCATCGTTCTATTTTCTTCATTAATTCCATTATATAAATCTATTTTTGGAATTATTTTAGGTTTTACAAATTTGCTTAATATATATTGAAAAATCTGTATTATAAACTCTGTTGCAGGTATTATTAAAGCTAAAAAAGCAATAATTAAACATATTGCAGAAATTTTATTTATTAAATTTAAAATTAGAAGCATTGAAATAAGTATTGTAAAAATTGCTATCATGCTAATATAATATTTTACTTTTTGCTCTTTGCTCATAATTTTCTGGCTTTTGCAGTCTATTTTTTTATACAAAATATTTTTGTTTTTTCCAAATAAATAATACCCAATATGATGTGCTTTTCCTTCTCCCTTTTCTGCTAATTCAAGTAATTTTTTTGCAATGTATATTTCAGATATTTTCGATTTTTGTGCTATTTCTTTTATTGTTTGTCTATAATAATCTTTTGTTTTATAATCCATCTTATCATATACATTTGCAGGATCTAATTTTAAAATTTCTTCAACTCCATTTATTTTTTCAAATATCTCTAAAAAGTTTATTCTTTGGATTTTTTTTATGCTAATTATGCAATTTCCAATAGATACTCTTTTGTTTGCAATATCAAAATGCTCTTTTTTTATAATATCAGAAACTGAACTACCTGTTTTTTCAACAATTTCTTCTAGTACCTCAAGATACTTTTCTGTTTTTTTACCATATCTTTTTAATTTATATGACATATACTCAATAAATGGATATTTCATATCTGAAAACTTTTTTAAATTTCTATTTAATCTAAAAGTTTTAAACCTACTAGTTGGCCTGTTTTCTATCAAGTTTTCTACTATTATTTCTACTTTGTATTTTTCCATTTGAGAAATATATATTCTTTCACATATTTGCCTTATATTTTCAATAATTGCTATTTGCAAAAAAAGACCAATATTCCATATTTCATCCATATTTAAGGTCTTTTTTGTTTGATATGCTGTTAAATATTTTTCAAGATTTTCAGTTTCAATTTTATTATCTGTATAATTTACAATTTCTGTTGCTAACACATAAACCCTTGCAAAGCCTTCATAGGCACCATTTTTCAAGCCTACAAAGTTTTTATACTTCTTAAGTGTTAATTCTTGCCTTATAGATTTTACAGTTTCTTCTATTATATAAAAATTGTCTAAAATCCATTCTCCTGCTGGATGTATAGAAATGCCTTGTTTTACATGTTCATTTAATATTACATATACATCTTTAATTAATGTATAATTATCGAGTAACCTTGGTATTGGATATGTTTCTTTCCATGATTTTGCTGTTAAATTATGCGTTGTTCCTATTTTTTCTAAATATTCTTCAAGTTCTCTTGTTGTAAGTATAACTCCATTTGTACTCATTATTCTTTTTTCGCCCATAACAAAAAATCCCTTTCTCTGCTTACAAATCAGTTTTCATTATTGTTTGCAGAAATTGGGATTTTATGCAAATTGTTTAATTTATCTTTTTATCTACTGCTGTTCTTTTTGCGTTTCAATTGATTTTATTTCTTCTTTTTTTAATCCGGTTGCTTAAATCTTTTTTATTATTTCTCTTTTAAAACCAAATTCCACAAATATATCAAAATAAAAAATATAGCAATATTTTTAAAATACAAAATAGCAATACTTCCTATAAAAGTAAGTAATGCTATAGCTGTATTTGCAATTATTTTCATGTTTTTTTCAGCTAATTTTTTTCCTTGAAAAATTCTTAATATGCTTCTTATAATTCGTCCTCCGTCAAGAGGATAAATAGGTATAAGATTTAAAACAAATAAGAAAAAGTTTGAATATACTATTAAATCTTTCATAGTTTTTTCTATATTTAATCTTTCAAAAAGAATTACCATCAGTAAATTAAATAAAGGCCCTGCTAATGCTATAAAAATGTATTTTAATTCTGTTAAATTTGATTTTATAATCATTTTTTTTATATCTTCTTTATCTGGTATTAAATCTATCCAAAATCCAAATGGCATCATTTCTATTTGTTTAGGTTTAAATTTTAAAATAATACCAATTAACAAATGTGCAATCTCGTGTAAAAGTGCAAATAACATTACTATTAAATATACTTTTAATTGTCCAGTTAAAGAAAATAAAGCCAAAAAAAATAAGATTTTTAAATCTATTCTAAATTTCATACTTTCCCCTTTTATATAATTAAAAATCAGACTAAATACTATATGCCTATGCAATTTTTATATATTTTCATATTAGCTAAAATCCTTTTTTATAGTTTAAATATCTATTACTAACTGCGGATCTATTTTTTTACCATTTCTTCGAATTTCAAAGTGTAGATGTGGTCCTGTAGAATTACCTGTAGAACCAACTTCTGCAATATTTTGTCCTTGCTTTACTGTATCTCCTTCTTTTAAATATAGCTTTTTACAATGAGCATATACTATTATTACATCGTCTATTTGTATTTGATAATGATTGCCGTAGTCTCCTGCAGATGAAGCCATTATTACTTTTCCATCTGTTGCAGATTTTATTATTGTTCCTTCATTTGCTGCAATATCAACTCCTGTATGATATTTTGGAACAGATGCTGTTGTTGGGTTTCTCCATCCAAATGTTGAACTTATTCTTCCTTTTATTGGTGCAATAAAACTTATTTTTTCTTTAATCTCTTTTGCTTCTTTTTCCATTTGTTCTTGTTCTGAAAGTTCTTTATTTTTTTCCTTTTTTTCTTCTGCTAGTTGTTTTTGTTCTTCATTTGTTTGTTCACTGCCTTCTTGTGCTCCTCCAATGTTTCCATCTTTATTTTCAGATGTATTTGTTCCGTTGTTTTCTGTTGTTTCTGTTTTATTTTCAGTCGAATCTTTATTTTCGTTTTCGTTATTTTCCGCACCTGCATTCTCTGTATTCTCTACATTCTCTGTATTTGTATTTTCTGCATTTTCATTTGCATCATTTAATTTACTTTTTAAAAATGCTTTTATATTACTGTAGAACTCTGAAATTTTTGTTTTTTCATTAAAAAAAACTCCGACATCTTTCCTAAAATCTTGCGAAAAAACGTATTCTCTGTTTGTTACAGCATAAAAAATTATATATATAGATAAACATACAAAAGCCTGCATAAACAATCTTTTTATAGTCCTTTTTTTATTTTTCTTATTATATGAAGTTTCATTTGATGTAACTCTTGAATACCCACCATTTCTTTTATTGTATATATCTTCTGCTCTTCTTATTCTTTCTTCTACAGACATTGCTCTTTCCATACTAACCTCCCAAACTTGTACATCTTTTCTTTTTAATTTATATTCTAAACCTCCTTTTTTATGATTTAATTTTTATATTTATCTTGATTTTTCTTCTTAAAGAAAGTATAATCAATTAAAAGGAAGTGATTTTTGTATGGTTTTAGGAATTATTGCTGAATACAACCCATTTCATAATGGACATTTATATCATCTATTAAAATCAAAAGAAGAAGCTAAAGCAGATACTGTAGTTGCAGTAATTGGTGGAAATTTCACTCAAAGAGGTGAGCCATCTTTAATAGATAAATGGACAAAAGCAGAAATGGCACTTGCGAATGGTGCAGATTTAATTATTGAGCTTCCAACTTTATATTCTGTATCTAGTGCAGAAAATTTTGCAGATGGAGCAATAAAAATTTTAGATTCTTTAAAAATTGTAGATACTCTTTCTTTTGGTGCAGAAACTGATGATTTAAACAAACTAAACATTATATCAAATGTATTGTATAAAGAACCCAAAGAATACAAAGATTATTTAGCTTCTGAATTAAAAAAAGGCTTATCATTTCCTAAAGCGAGAGAAAATGCTTTAGTTAAATATTTACAAGATGATAATTACTCTGAAATACTTTCTATGCCAAACAATATTCTTGGAATTGAATATTTAAAAGCTTTAAAAAAGCATCGTTCAAAAATCAATCCAATTTGTATAAAGAGAAAAAATGCAGGCCATTTAAGTAAAGATTATATTGGACAAATAGCTAGTGCAACAGCTGTAAGAGATTTAGTATACAAAAATCGTATGAAAGATGTAAAAACTTATTTAACTCCTGCAAGTTACACAATATTAGAAGAAGAAATTAATTTAGGTCATTTCGTAACAGATGTATCAAGGTTTGAAGAGATTATGATATATAACTTAAGAAATATGTCCATTGATGAAATTGCAAATCTTCCAGATGTTTCTGAAGGTTTAGAATATATAATAAAAAAAGCTGCAAATTCTTGCAACACAGCTGATGAATTTATAAAATTAGTAAGTTCAAAAAGATACACAGAAACAAGAATAAAACGTATTATGCTTTATTCATTACTAAAAATTACTAAAAAAGATATGGCTATTTCTAAAAAAACAATTCCATATATCAGAATTTTAGGATTCAATAAAAAAGGAAAAGATTTAGTTTCTAAGATTTCTAAATCTAATCCTAAGCTTAACATCATTACTTCTGTAAAAAGATTTGAAGATGCGAATATAAATAAAAATTTAAAAATACTTTTTGATAAAGATATCTTTTCTACCAATGTCTATACTTTAGGCTATTCGAAAGATTCTAGGAGTAATTTGGATTATACAAACAAGATAATAAATTAATTTAATCGGGAAACTTTCAGAGTTTCCTGATTTTTCTGTATATCTTTCATTCATAATTTTATCTACAAATTCTAATCTAAAATCTATAAATTCTTCAATCTGTTTATAATCATACCCCGGTATATTTTGCCATCTTTGACTTTCTTTTTGAAAAGATTCTTCAGGAATACTATTTTTAAAATCTGTAAATTCTTTAATTAGATTTTGTTTACTAAATATGTCATTTCTTAGGCTAAACCATCTTTTTGATAATTCATTTGGAAAACAATTTATAACTCTTACAATCAAATTGTTTGTAGAATGGTCTGCTATTTCATTTTCTGGTAATATTTTGTAAGAACTATCTAAAGTTCCATCAGTCCATGTTCCCCAAGTACTATCTAAATCATATAAACAAGGATACCAAGTTTGTCCGTTATTATATGTTACCAGCATAAGATTTTTTCCAGTATTATCTATTCCTTCAATTAGATATATCATTAAGATATAATTTAAACACGCATCTTTATTAATATATTTATCAAAATCTCTTCTAAATTCTTCATCTGTGCTATTATTTATAAAATCCACTAATTTATTAAAGTTATTTATAGTTTCTTGATTTGTTTCTCCTACTTCTATGTCCCAGCCTGTTCCTTCAAAACTATCTAACTTAGTTTTAAAATTTACAAACTCAGTGTACCAATCTCCTCCTAAAACAATATGGTCTTTGTTATTTTTATCCATATTCCACATCCATTCATCTTTCGGAATGTTCCATGTATAAAGCCCTAAAAACTCGTTATTTATATATACTTCCACAGGGAATCCATCAATAGAGCCATGATTTGGCAAATCATTTAGTACTCCATATTTTTCTTGAATTTTTCCTGTAATTCTTGCAGATACTATATTTCGTGAATGAGTTTTGTCTATCCAATTTGCCTTTAAATTATATTTACTTTGCTCTTTCCATCCTTTTTTCATATCTATTTTCGATTTTTTATTAAAACTTGAATCTTCATACAAATTAATAGTATAATTCTTCTTTTCAAAAACTAAACTAGATGAACCCTGTACTTTGATTTTTGCATATTTTTCAAAATTTAATTCGTCACTTTTATATTTAAGTAAAATATCTCTTTCATCCTTTTTTGTTGTCATATTGCTTATATTTCCTTGAAAATATACTTTAGGAATACTAACAGCTTTTACTATAGTTGATTTTATAGCAATAATAAAAAAGGATAAAAATATTATAAAAAATAATTTCTTCTTCATAATTTTCACCCTTTTTATTATAACCATTTAAAATTTCTTAATAATGTTTTTTATTTCCATGGAATTTTATTCCAATTTGCTAATTTCAGTTCTTGCTAGTTCATCACAACGATTATTTAATTCTACATCACTATGACCTTTTACCTTTATAAAAGTAACTTTATGTTTTTTAGTTAATGAATATATCTCCTGCCATATTTCTTTATTTTTAACTTCTTTACCATCAGCTGTTTTCCATCCTTTTTTTATCCAATTATATATCCACCCTTGATTAAAAGCATTAACAGAATAAGCACTATCACTATATAATTCAACTTCACACTCTGTTTTTAAAGCTTTTAAAGCCTCTAAAATTGCTGTAAGCTCCATTATATTGTTTGTAGTTTCCTTACTTCCACCAGAAATTTCTTTTTTATATTCTCCTGCAATTAATACTGCTGCCCATCCTCCTGGTCCTGGATTTCCTGAACATGCTCCATCTGTATAAATAGTAACTTTTTGCATAATATCTCCTTTTTTAATTAAGGACAGTTTTTTTTGCTTAAGAATTTATACTTTAACAAAACTAACTGTCCCTATTTTAAATTATTTTTCAATCCATTTAACTAAGTTTAAGTTTTCGCTGTCTAAAAGCATTTCATTTTGTGGCATAACTCTAAATGTATATCCATAATTGCCTCCAGATGCCAAATTTATTTTTGCATAATAGTGATATCTTTTATATTGTTCTTCTTCACTAACTAATTTCATAGGAACGACTATTACGTCTTCTACTATTCCATTGTCTGAAACTTTTCCGCAATATGCTTCAACTCTTATATCTTCTTTATTCAAATTCGGAATTGTAACATTACAACGTACTTCAATAGAATCTCCGGCATCTATATTTATGTTTTCTGGATTGTCCTCTTGTTCTATTGATATATTTTTCCAATTTGTAAGTAAATCTTTTTTCCATGTAGTGTATCTAACAGCATTATCTAAATTTGAATAATAGTCATTTGTTAAATTTATAAGTGGCATATATAGTTTTGTTGTGTAATCTACGAGCATTCTTGCTGTACTATATTTTCCTCCTGTAGTGATAATTGAGTTTTTCATTGTTTCAAGCCATCTGTCTGATATTCCATTATTATTTTTGTCATAATACATCGGAATTATCTTGTTTTCTAAAGTTTTATATATACTTTGACTATCTGCCAAATCTTGTTCTTGATATGAACTATATTCTTGATTAGTTCCTATGCTCCATCCATTTGTTTGATCATATCCTTCTGCCCACCATCCATCTAGAATACTGAAGTTTATTACTCCATTTACAGATGCTTTTTGTCCACTTGTTCCAGATGCTTCCATTGGTCTTCTTGGTGTGTTTAGCCAAACATCAACTCCACTAACAAGATATCTTGACATAGCTATATTGTAGTTTTCTAATAAGAAGATTTTACCTTTAAATTGTGGCTTCATAGAAAGCTCATGAATATATTTTATTAAGTCTTGACCTTGTTTATCTGCAGGATGTGCTTTTCCTGCAAACACTAATTTTACTGGTCTTTCGCTGTCATTTAATATTTGTGTTATTCTTTCTAAATCATTAAAAATTAATGTTGCTCTTTTGTATGTAGCAAATCTTCTTGCAAATCCTATTATTAAATCATTTGAGTTAAGTGAAGATATAATTTCTCTTATTTCTTCATAACTTACTCCTGCTCTTCTTAATCTTTCGGTAGTATTTTCTTTAATAATTTCTATAAGCTTTTCTTTTCTTTCAATATGAACTTCCCATAGCTTTTCATTTGGAATATTTTTAATTCTTTTCCATGTTTCATCAAGATAAATTTTATCTTGCCAATATGGAGTTGTAGGTGTTGTTAAATATTCATTATATAAATCTTTTAGCTTAGGTGCAAGCCATGTGCATGTATGAATACCATTGGTTACATATGTAATAGGTGATTCATTTGCTGCAATATTTGGCCAAACTTCTCCGAACAATTCTCTTGAAACTTCGCCATGAAGTTTACTTACTCCATTTTTCTTACCTGCAATTTTAAGAGCTAAAATTCCCATATTAAATGATGTATCTAATTCTTCTTGAGGCTTCATTCCAAGTCTTAAGAATTCTTCTCTTTCTATTCCTAACAATCCCCAGAAATTTTTGAAATACTTTTCTACTAATTCTATAGGGAATATATCATTTCCAGCAGGTACAGGTGTATGTGTTGTAAATACTGTTTTTGCACTTGTAATATCTTTTGCAACTTCGAAAGATACATGTTTTTCTTCGATTATGTTTTTTATTAATTCTAATGTTAAAAATGCTGAGTGTCCTTCATTCATATGATAAATTGTAGGATTTAAGCCTAACACTTTTAAAAGTTCTACTCCTGACATTCCAAGAACAATTTCCTGTCTAATTCTCATTTCTTGGTCTCCACCATATAGTCTTAAAGTAACATCTCTATCTTCTGGATTGTTGTTATCTATATCTGAATCTAATAAATATAGTTTTACTCTTCCAACATTAATTTGCCATACTTTTAAATATAGTCTTCTTTTTGGAAATTTAACATATATTATTAATTCTTCGCCTTTTTCATTTTTTACTGGATTAATTGGTAGATTTTCTAAATCTATATCTGTATATTCAGATACTTGCATTCCACCATAGCCCTCTATTTTTTGATTAAAATATCCATTTTTATATAATAAACCTATTCCTATTAAAGGAATTCCCAAATCACTTGCAGATTTTAAATGGTCCCCTGATAATATTCCAAGTCCTCCTGAATAAATTGGAATAGTTTGGTCTAATCCATATTCTGCTGAGAAATATGCTATTAAATCATTTCTACTATTTGGATATTTTTTATTAAACCATGTGTCTTTACTAGACATATAGTCATCAAAATTTTTTACTACTTTGTTATATTCTTTTAAAAATTTATCATCTTTTGAAGCCATTTCAATTCTTTCTTGTGATACTCTTTTCAAGAATTTAACAGGGTTTTTATCAACTGTTTCCCATAAATCATTATCTATTTTTTTGAATAGTCTTAAAAATTCCGTGTTCCAGCTCCACCAAAGATTATTTGCTATCTCTTGTAATCTATTTATATTTTTTGGTAATTGTGGATTTACTGTAATTTTATTAAATACGTACATCTTTTTTGTTCCTCCTTAGTATCTTTTTATACAATATATATTATCTATTAAAACATTTTTTTTGTCAATAAAAAAATTAAATTTTAATAAAAATTCAGGAGAAAAGTAAACTTTACTTTTCTCCTTTTTGATCACTTGTCATTTTTTATTTTTTCAATTATTTCTGAGGTTGAGATTCCTTTAAGCCGTTCTGTTGCGACTCCTTTGATACCATACTTTTCAAAAGCTCTTGTTCTAGCATCCTCTAACACGGGATTTATTTCATGATAGAAAATATCAGGCTTAAGCTTTTTGAAAACTTCCTGGAACATAATAAGCCATTCCTTTTGAGACTGATTGTCGTATGCTACTTCCGGAGTAATTGACGGATCATAATCAACTATAATAACATAGTCTACATATTTAATTCCATCAACCATAGCTGCACGATCCTGTTCTCCAAATATAGGGCGATTTTTCCCTTTTAAGTGAACACATTTGTCATTCTTAACTGCAACTACAAGGATATCTCCGTGTTTTTTGCATTTTCAAGAAATATCAAATGGTTACGATGAAGCAAATCAAAGGATCCCAGAGCTACAACAACAGTCTTACCTTTCCGTTCTTCTTCAAGATTTACACACAAGTCTTTTAAATTAGTTATCATTTATTTACCCTCCTAATAATGTCAAAAAAGTTAACAAGTTGCTTTGGTTAAAACCTTAACCATCTATTATAAATCTACATATAGTAGAAAACTAAAAACTAATTTACAATTACTTTTCGTGTTTGTACGAATTTTTTTACATCATTTATAATTGGTCTATTTACTTTAAAAATATTTTCAGGTAAATTGTCTAAATCAAACCATTGTAAATCTTTAACTTCTCCATCTGTAAAGTTAATCTCACCTTTATATTCTTCGCAGAAAAATACATGATTTAACACATATACTTGATCTTGACTTTTAGGATATATGTTAAATAATTCTTTTCCAGAGTAAATTCCCATAAGAACTGGGTTTATTGGTTCAATATTTAATTCTTCCTTTATTTCTCTTTTTAAAGTCTCTATATATTTTTCTCCTAGTTCGATTCCTCCACCATGAATTGCCCAACATCCGTTGTCTGATCTTTTTTGCAAAAGAATTTTTCCGTCTTTATATATAACTAACGTGACAACAGGGCTATGCATTGGAATATGTCCTACTTTACTTCTAATATTTGCAATATAATCACTTCTCATTTTATCTCCTCCATATTTGAAATTATATCATATAATTTTAAATATTCAATAAAAAGAAGGTTTTCTTTTCAAAAAAATCGAAAAGAAAACCTTGTATTTTCACTCGTCTTCCTTAAACATACGCTTTGCAACATTATATGGCTTGATTACCTTGTTGCCATTTTTGTCTATCACCTCAACATAAATATAACTCGATGGATAATTCTCATAAAAATATATTTGATGTGGTGGCTTAAATGTACCTTCATTTTCCGGCATAATTTTTGTCGGATCAATTTTTCCTAAAATATAATTGGTCATAATTAATTCTCCTTTCAAAAAAGAAAAAAGATTGATACTGCATATATTTACATTGCATTATATCATGGTCATCTAAAAAATGCAAGAAATTATCATTAAAACTTGCATTTTCACTTATAATTTTGTATAATATTCACATAATTGTAATAAAGGCAATAAGGAGGAAACTTTATGGAAAAATTATGTGTAAAAGATTTATATAAAAATTTTTCAAAATTTGAAAATAAAGAAATAACATTAGAAGGATGGGTAAAAACACTTAGAGATTCAAAAACATTTGGATTTATTGAATTGAATGATGGAACATTTTTTAAAAACATTCAAGTAGTTATTTCTGACAAACTTGATAATTTTAAAGAAGTTGTAAAGCTTTCAATTTATTCAACAATAAAAGTTACAGGAACTTTAGTAATTACTGAAAATGCAAAACAACCTTTTGAAATACAAGCAACAAAAGTTGAAATTTTAAGTGAATGTGATAGAGACTATCCTTTACAAAATAAAAGACACTCTATGGAATATTTAAGAACAATCGCACATCTTCGCCCACGTGCAAATACTTTCCAAGCTGTATTTAGAATTAGAAGTGTAGCTGCATTTGCAATTCATGAATATTTTCAAAGCAATGGATACGTATATTTTTTTATGTGTTTTTTCGCACAAAAAAATTAGTAATTTTGGCCTCTATTTTATTATATGCTTTCGCTTGTTAATCAATTACTAATTTAATAAAATATTTATCTTTTCTATTTGGTACGTCTTTTATAATACCACCTTTGTCGAATTTTGTCAACAACTTTTTTAAAAAATTTCAAAGTTTTTTTACATAAAGCAAAAGAAGCTTGAAATCTATAATGTTTCAAGCCTCTTCAAATTATTTAAATTTATGTTTCTGGTTCTACTAAACCATAATTCTTTCCATCTTTTAATCTATAAATTACATTTACCTTATTTGTATCTACATTTATAAATGCTAAGAAATTATGTGTTGGATATTCTTGTAATTTAAACATTGCATCTTCTGGTGTTAATGGTTTTATTTCATAAAATGAAGATTTAAGAATCTCGTTCTTAATTTCTTTTTCTTCTTTTACTTCTGAATTAAGTTCTTTTATAGAACCTTCTCTCATCATTTTGTCTTTTATTGTTTTTGTTTTTCTAATTTGTCCTTCTAATATATCTATAACTTTGTCTATAGAAGCATATAAATCTTTTTCTTCAGCTTCTGCTCTATACTTATCTCCATTTGCATTTACCATTACTTCTGCAATTTGTTCGTTTTTCTCTGTTTTTACTGTTACTTCTGCTGATGCATCTTCAAAATATTTGTCTATTCTTTCTAATTTTCTTTCGATGTAGTCATTAATTGCTTCTGTAACTTTCAATTCCTTTCCTATTACATTAACTTTCATAATAATTCCTCCTTTAGTCTTATTGTTCTCTTATTATATATGTTATTTATTTTTTTTGCAAGTATTTTTGCAACATTTTTATTCAAACAAACTCATTATCTCATCTCTGCTCAGCTTATTAACAAAAGAAGTCTTTGTATCAAGCATATTGTCAATTAATTCTGCTTTTTTATTTTGAAGCTCGTATATTTTTTCTTCTATAGAATTAGAAGTAATTAATTTATATACCTGAACATTGTTTTTCTGTCCTATTCTATATGCTCTGTCTGTTGCTTGATTTTCTGCAGATTGATTCCACCATGGATCATAGTGTATTACCATATCTGCGCCTGTCAAGTTAAGTCCTGTTCCTCCAGCTTTTAAAGAAATTAAAAACACTTTTATTTCTGGATTAGAATTGAACTCATCCACTAGATTAATTCTTTCATCAACTTTTGTACTTCCTGTAAGTTTAAAATATTTTATATTTTGTTTCTTTAATTCTTTTTCTATTATTTCAAACATTGAAGTATATCCTGAAAACAATAGTATTTTGTGTCCCGCTTCTATTGCATCAGAAAGTATTTCAATACATTGATTTAGTTTGCTACTTTCATCTTTATAATCTTTTATAAATAAACTCGGATGGCAACATATCTGTCTTAATCTTGTAAGTGTTGCTAGAATTTTAAATTGACTTTTTTCAAATCCATTTATATTAATTTCATCTGCAACTTCTTGTTTGGCTTGTGCTAAATATGATAAATAAACTTTTTCTTGTTCTTCATTCATTTGATTGTTTAATACTGTTATTGTTTTTTCAGGTAGCTCTGTTAACACTTCTTTCTTATTTCTTCTTAAGATAAATGGTGCAATTAACATTTTTAATCTAGCCATTGCTTTTTCATCATTATCTTTTACTATTGGCACTTCATACAAAGATTTAAATTTTTTATATCCAAACAAATAACCAGGCATTACAAAATCAAATATTGACCATAGTTCTGCTAACGAATTTTCTATAGGTGTTCCTGTTAATGCATATCTTGTTGTGCCGTTTAAAGCTTTTATTGCTTTTGCATTTTGTGTTGTACTATTTTTCATATATTGTGCTTCATCTGCAATTATATATCTAAAATTGTAATTTTTTTCTTTATATATGTTTATATCTCTTTTTAAAGAATCATATGAAGTTATAATCAAATCATATTTTTCTAAATTATTAATTATTTGTTCTCTTTCTTTTGCCGAACCTTTTATAACGCAAGCTTTTAAATCTGGCACAAATTTTCTAGCTTCATTTAGCCAATTTAATGTTAAAGAACTTGGACAAATTACAATAGATGTTCGACTTTCTTCATCGCTTTCTTTGTATTCTAATAAAATTGAAAGAACTTGCAAAGTTTTTCCAAGTCCCATATCATCTGCAAGTATTCCTCCAAAATGATATGAGTCTAATACTTTTAGCCATTTAAAACCTGTTTTTTGATAATCTCTTAAAATATTCTCCATTTCTATAGGAATACGAATTTCTTCATTTATATTGTCTTGTTCTAAGTCATTAACTATTTTTTGAAATTCTCCATTTTTCGATATATTTATATTGTTTTCTCTTTGCAATAATTCATTTAGATATAAACTTCGATTTACAGGTAGCAAAATGTTTTCTTTTTCTAAATCTTCATACTCTAAATCCATTCCTCTTACAATTTTGTCTAAAAATTCGATATCTTCATTTTCATCTAAATTCAAAAAGCTTCCATCTTTTAATCTATGATACTTTTTCTTAAGTTGATATTTTTGCATAATATCTTTTAATTCATCTATATTAACATTAAGCTTTTTTAAATCTATTGAAAGCAAGTTATTTTCTACTTTTACTCCTATTGTTCCTATTTTAGGCTTTCTTATTTCTTTTGATTTAAAGTTTTCTGTTGCCAATACCTCGAATTTTTTCATATATAATTCTATATCATTAGAAAGAAAATTATATATTCTATCATTTTCCGGTAAAATAAATCTTAAATTTTGCATATCTACCATAAATCCGGTTCTTCTTAAAATATTTAAACTTTTATTTTCTAACAACATATTTCTTGTATTTTTAATTTTTATATTTTTCTCTAATGGGTTAAATTCTTCATCCCCATAACAAAATTTAACATCAGCAATTATATAGTCATTTTCATCAAAATCTAAATATACCTTAACTCCTAAGTTTTTTGGCTTATATTGTTCAATTTCTTCTTCATTAATATTTTTTAGTTTTATACAATTACCTACCCTTGGCATTATGATAGAATATAAATCTTTTAAGTCTTCTTGGCTAAGATCTAATTCTGTTATGTAGGATTCTTTAAATATTTTCATTAATTTTATTGTTGTATTTGTGTATTCGTTAGTACATCTATATAATTTTGAGTTTTCAGATATATATGTATATTTTTTTCCATTATATATATGTACGGCAAATAATTCTTTATTAGGTTTTATTTCATATGTTCTATCATTGTTTTTTATTAATTCAAATACAATATCAGGATTGTTTTCTATTAATTCTAACTGTGTTGATGTTCTATCATTATCTGTAAGTACTTTTTTATTTTTCAAAATATCAAAAGCTTCATCTATTGTGCTTTCTCCTAATGTAATTCTTGTATTATTTAATGTATTTCCATAATAAGTGTATTTATTTCCATTTTCTGCATATTTTAACATTTCTGCATATCTTAAAACAAAATCTAATAATGGTTTACTTTTTTCTGTAAAATTTTCTCTTGTGTGAACAAATTCAAGTTTTTCTCCATATTTGTAAAATTCATTTCTTGTCATTCTTGTATAAAATTCTGATAAATCCTTTATTTTATACATTCTTGAATTTCCAATTTTTAGTTCTAATTTTAATTTTGAATCAAATCTGTCAAATATAATTCTAGGCTCTATTTTGATTTTTTTATCTTCTGGTAGTTGCTCTAATTCTTCTGTATTAATCTCTTGCATTTCTTCATTATATAAATCTGTTACAATTTTTCTAAAAGTTGTAAATCTATTTGTATTATGTTTTTTATGAGGCTCATCATATTTGTCCCAATACTTTGTCTGCATAAACTTAATTAAAGTTGCTGCAATATGCTTGCATGCAGCATATCTATTAAAGTAATCTTGGCACTCACATTCAGCTATTTGAAGTTCTGCATCTTCTACTTTTATTCTTGTATTGTAATAGTCATAGTTTCCTTCTACTTCTGCTGAAATCTCGAAATTATTTGGGTTTTCATAATCAACTTTTTTTATTTCAACTTTTCCTTCATTTACAATTCTTTTAGCCTTCTCTAATCTCATAGAGCCAACATCATTATATATTTCATCTGCCAATTGTGAATTAACTTGCATTTGCCACTACCCTTTCTTTCTAAATTTTGCCTTAAAAGATATTTTACTATAAAAAGCAAAAAAAAGCAAGTGGTATCTTGCTTTTATTCCTCATAAAAAATAGATTTTGCAACTACATCCATTTCTGCTACATTCATTGCTGTCCAATTTTCAATTTCTCTAATAGCTTTTTGTTTAAAATCTTTTAATGTTTCAACTACATTGCAACCATATTTAACTTCAACTTCCATGTATATTACTGCACCAATATCTGAACTTCTTACTCTTGTTTTTAATACTCTAGTCACTTCTTCTTGCTTAATAGCAAGATATTCTACCAGTTGTTTAAATACATTGTCTGATATTGTGAAATTTCCCATATAGCTGAATGTAGGTCGTATTATAGATTTTTCAGATATATATGGTTTTTGACCATTTCCTCTAGATTTAAATATTTGTAATGGGTCAAGCAGATATCCTGAAAAATCTTTTTTTATTTCAAAAGTTGGAACTGGAATTACATGTTTTCCTTCTGTTACTCTAATTCTTCTAGCTGTTTCCATTTCCTCTTCTGTTGCAACATCTGTTATGTATATTATTTTTGATATTTTTGGAAGTTTTAAATTCTCCGCAATTTTCTCTACCATTCCATCAGATGTTCCAAGTAACAAAATACTATTAGCTTTATATTTTTTTAGAGCCTCTTGAATTTCTTTTGACTGGCCTTCTTGTAAAAATAAAGCTTTTTTTACCGTTTCAATTTTTGTTGCTGCTTTTTTTGCAGAATTTCCTGCAATTACCTCATTATCTTTAATTAACAAACCATCATCTATTATAAAATGTATGTCATTTTCTGCAGCTACCATTTGAGCTCTATAACTTTTACCAGTTCCTGATGGTCCAACAAAAGCATATACTTTTATTTTTTCTAGCATATTATCATTCCTTTTTTATATTTTATCTAAATACGCAAAAGTACCAAAAGGCTTTTAATCCTATTGGTACAAATATAATCTTAAGCTATCTCTTTTATTTTAATATCTCTAACATGTTCAATTTTTTCCCATTTTGTATTTCTTTTGAACAAGCACTTAAAGTTAATTGCAAGCCATGATCCTAAAAATAAAGGATAATAGAATAACCATTTTGCCATAGGCTTAATAGGTTTTTTTTCTAAATACATTGCAAATACTGCAGTTGCTATTGGTAATAAAAATGTTGGAACAACGTATTTTAAAATATTAAATATAAGTTCTTGTGTTGTCATTGCATTTGCTGCATATACTACAAAGTTTGAAAATAGTAGTAATAATGTTGCTACAAATAGTGGAATACTACCAATTATATATAAAAGTCCGTCGAAATTCATTAATGTTTTGTGTTCTTTTACAGCTAAAGCTAAGTCTTTAGTATAAACTTTCATACATTGAATGTGACCTACTGTCCATCTACTTCTTTGAGACCATGATGCTTTAAATGTAAGAGGTTGTTCATCATATACAATAGCATCTGTAGCCCATCCTAATCTTCTTCCTTTTATTATTCTTTTTAAAGAAAACTCTATGTCTTCTGTTAATGTAACTGTATCCCATCCTGTATTTTTTACCACATCGAATTTTACCATAAAGCCTGTTCCATTTAATAATGGTGATAAACCAACATTATATCTAGCTAAGTGATAAAATCTGTGCATTGTCCAATAGAATAATGCATATCCTGCTGTTATCCAGCTATCTGTAGGATTTTTTATATCTCTATATCCTTGAACTACTTCTTCACCTTGGCATAATTTTTTATTCATATTTTTTGTAAAATTTTTATCTACTATATTGTCTGCATCAAATACGAAGAATGCATCATAGTCTGCATTTTCTTTAATTTTTTGTTGTAAGAACCAATTTAATGCATAACCTTTTGTTTTATGTGCTTCGTCAAATCTTTCAAAAACAATGGCCCCATGTTCTTTTGCTATTTTTGCTGTGTTGTCTGTGCAATTATCAGCTATTACATATATATCTAGTAAATCTTTGTCATAATCTTGATTCATTAAACTATCTACTAAATTGGCAATTACTGCTTCTTCGTTATGAGCAGGTAATATTGCCATAAATTTGTGTTTTTTGTTTACTTTTAAAGGACTATCTTTGAATTTAATTAATGAGCATAAGCTTATTATAAAATTATAAATCCAAAATATTGTGATTATATATACTAGTGCTTCTCTTAATATATATATATATTCCATATTTCTCTCCTTTTTTATTATATTTATATTTACTCACTTTTTCTATTATACTATATTTTGGAAAATTTTGCAACTTTTTTCCGTATTTTTTAAAATTTGTACTACTCAGTATAACTTATATTTATATAAAAATATTCCTATAAAATGTTATTACACTTCATTTTATAGGAATGATTTTAAAAATTATTGTTCATTGTCGTAACTTGAGCACATTGATTCATCAGGATTTGCTGTATTTACTCCTTCCACTGGTGTTACTATTATTGATTCTAACTGACACTTTTGCATTTGATTATTGTTATATTTACAACTTGATACTGTACAATTTATTTTTTGTTTTTTATTATCCATTTTGCATTCCTCCTTATGTTTTTTTATTTATTTTTACCATTTTTTTGTTTTTTATTCATTTTTCATTTTTAAAAAATATATTTAATTTTGAATTAATCGTGTTCACAGTATCAATATAATCTGGACATCTCAATAATTTGCTATTTATCTTATAAAATTTATAACTGATATTTGTTCTGTTATAATTATACCAGCTTTCATTCCTTAACAATTAAGTCTTCTAATTTTTTATCTTTATTTAAAATATTCAAATCAATATATTTTTCCCCACCTGTATATCCATCTAGTTCTCCTCTATTTAAATATTACCAAATATACCAGTCATCTTTATAGTTCCAGCTTAAAGGTGTATAAAAACTAGATATCCATTTCTTATATTCGTCAAATTCTCCTTTTAGATATTTATTATATATATCAGTTCTAGTATATATTAAAGGTTTCACTCCATATTCTTTTTCTACCATTTCTAGAAATATCTTTAATTCTCTTATCACATCTTCTTTTTTTGGTGGATTTTGCTCTTTATCTCCATAATATTCCACATCAGCTACCGGAAGTAATCTTCCCTTTATATCTTTGCCTACAGTTTTTATAAAATTTTCTGCTTGAGTTTTTCCTTCACTATCATAAGAGAAGAAATGATATGCCCCTGATAATAAATCTGCATTTTTGGCATTTACCCAATTTTCTGCAAATTTATTATCTTGTTTTTTACTTCCTTCTGTTGCTTTAATATAAATAAATTTAATGTTTTGTTCTTTCAACTTCTCATATCAATGTTTGCTTGATACGAAGAAACATCAACTCCAATAGTTTCATTCTTTTCATCTACAAACCATTTGTTTATAAATATTTTCTTCTGTTTCGCCAACACAAATATTGTTAAATAGATTGCTACTATTACTATTGCAAATATAATTAACACAATTATTAATACTTTTAATCCTTTTTTCATTCATCTATTCTCCCCTATAAATTTCAATTTCTTTTTATCAGACTTATTAACTACATGACAGCCTTATTTTTAATGTAGTTTTATTGATGCAATATTTTCTGGCATATTTCTATCTTCTATACCATGTTCGTTACTCCATTTAGTTATATAGTCTTCATTATTTTCTTTTGATATTCATTATCATTCGTAGCATCAAATCCATCAGGTAAATAATCTTCATCATTATATTCTACCACTAAATATGATAAATATTGTGCATCCCAAGGATTGTAATACACCATTTTATAGTCTATAACATTCATTTTATCTGTTGTCATGCTAGGAAAAATGCTTTCGTCCATTCCCCACTTATTTTTATATTCTTCTTTAGCATTTATTCCTATAAAATCGTTGTATTGACTAATCTTATCATGTACTTCCACTTTAGATGTGAAAGATCCAAATACCAATAATATCATCGCTAAAATTCCAATTATAAATTTAAACATTGTTACTCCTTCTATTTAAATTATCCTAATTTTGCTTTAAATCATTAAATATCCTTGCTTTTAAAAATATCTTATTAATTTTACTTTGATCATCTAATGATATTTTCCATTTACTTCCCACAATACTTCTTTTTATTTTATATTCTTTTGCAGGTTCTCCAAGCAATTTATTTAACTGTCTTTGTAATGGAACATTGTTTGTATATACTTCAAATATATTTTCAGAATATATTACATTTATATTTGTTTCCATTTCTGACTTAATTGGTTCTTTATATATCTTTTTATTTTCTTTTTTCATAACATTTTACACCTGTCTTTCCACATTTTGTCATCTTTTGTGAATGTTATATTTGGATTATATCACAAAAAATTTTATTTGTCTTGTTTAAAAGAAAAAAATAAGTGATTAAAGATAACCACCTATTTTATTATTCTATTCCAATATTTCAATACCTACTAAATCTGTATTTTGCAGATATGATTTAGTTATTATCATCTTTTACTAATACACTTACATCATCAACTTTTAGTGCAAAATAAGGTTGTTCTTTGCTTTCTTCTTTTAGGTATAAGATAAAATCACTATCAAATATCATTTTCTTCTTTATATCTACAATTGCATTTTTAGTTGCTTCAATTACTGCTTCACTTTTTACACTTCCTCCCACATTATTAAGTTCAAAATCTATTGTTTGTAATGCTTGTCTTATAAACCAACTTGTACCTTTTATTCCTCTTCCACAAAGTTCATCATAATTGATTTCATCATTTACTTTTATAAATGGTATTCTCAAAAAGTCTGTTTCTTCAAAGCTTGTTTTTCCTGTATATTTTTGTTGTTTTTCTTTTAACTCTTTGTAGTTTTCTTCAAATGATTTTCCTTCACCTGTCGTTTTATATAGTATTACATCTTCTCCTTCTTTTGTTTTTAACCTTATTGCAAAATCTTTTTCAGAATTATAAAATAAAATTTCTACATTTTTACCTGCTTCTGGCTTTGTGCTACCATCTACTCCAAAAAACTTTACTCTTTCTTTTTCACCATTAAATTCCATACTTCCCATTGCTGTTGAAAAAGGCTCTAAAAATTTAAATTCTTTTTTTAGCATTGCGTATAGCACATATCCAGTTGGATCGTCCCAATTAATTTTATCTATTATTTTACTTTTTTCATTGAACTTTTGCTTTATTCCTTTTTCTATTTTGTTCTTTAATTCTAAACTTGTTTCATCATGTATTTTAAATATTGAATTTTCTGACAATTGTGATATTGTAAATGTCTGTTTATTTAACTCATCTGCAAGTTCTGATGGACCATCATTAAATTCTATTGGACCTTTTATAACATCATTCATAAAGTCATTCCAAACTAAATTAAATGTACCCACCCATACTTTATTATTGTCCATCGTCCCCAATTTACTCGTATATGTGGGTGTCATTGACGCTTTTCCTGTTCCTGCTTTAATGATCCTTGTTACAGCATATACTCCTCCTGCAAGTAAAACGCCAATACAAAGTACCATTATTACTACTTTTGAAACTTTATTCATTTCATCAAATCCTTTCTTTAATAAAATTAGTCTCAACTGATTTTTGCCTCTATGGATAAGATTTTTAACATTTGAAACTGTCTCTCCAAGTATATCAGCAATTTCTTTATATGAAAGATTTTCAATCTTATTAAGATATATTGCATTTCTATACTTTATATCTAACATATTTATTGCTTCCATTAGTTCTTTTCTTGTTTCGTTTTTAGTTATAATATCGCTTACATCTTGATATGTTTGTTGTTCTTCTTGTAAAAGATATTCAGAACTAATTTCATTTCTTCTATTCTCTGTATTTATATAGTTTATTGCCCTGCTTTTTGCTACCATATAAATATAGTGTTTAAAAGTATATCCTTCTTTTAGTTTATTTTGTAAAACATATATAAAAGCATCCTGTGCTATATCTTCGGATTTTTGATAGTCTTTTACTATGTTATAAATAAAATATGTAATTTTATCCTTATACTTGTTGTATAACAGTTCAAATGCTTCTTTTTCTCCATTTAAATATTCATTATATAATTTTATATCTAAATCATTTTCCATACCTTACCCTGCCTTCTACTATATATACCAGCCAGATTCGAAAAAGTTTCAAAGTCTTGTAATATTTTTTATGAACAATTAGGAGCAGATTTTTATTACACGTTTATATTGTTATATTACCATAAAAGCAAGTGACTTTCAATAATCACTTGCTTTATAAACTATTTATGTTTTTAACTATTTTCTTTTTTTAACTTATTACATTCGCTTTTGTTTTTAAGCATTTTTGTTGTGGTTCTTTAAATCCTAAATACCAACTAAATGCATTATTTTCTTTTTCGTTCTCCACAATTCGTTCTTGTAGCTGTGGATAAGTTTGTGGTGCTTTTATAATTACCGGTTCTTCTGGTCTCCAATTTGCAGGAGTTGATGCATTCTCGCAATCTGCCATTTGCAAAGCTTGAACAGTTCTTAATATTTCTGGTATCCACCTTCCTACATTTAGTGGATAAATAAGTATTACTCTTATAATTCCTTTTTCATCTATAATATATACATTTCTTACAGTTTCAGTGTTGCTTATGTCAGATGCTATCATTCCATATCTCCTCGCTATTTCTCCGCTTCTATCTGCTATTATTGGGAAAGGTAAAACAATTCCTGTTCTGCAATAAATATCATACATCCATGCTAAGTGTGAAGCACTTCTAAAGTTACCAACCAATAAATTAGGACAAGCAATCACCTGCTAAAAAGATATGTGCTTACCTATTTTATTGAAATTAAAAAAAAAATTAAAAATTAGGAGGCACAATATGAATAAAATTAATAACTATGCCATTATACCTTCAAATGTTAGGTATGATGAGAAATTAAATTCTTCTGAAAAACTATTATATGGAGAAATTTCAGCACTTACTAATAAATATGGATATTGTAATGCACAAAATAAATACTTTGCTGAATTATATAAGGTAACTATAACTTCTGTAAGTAGATGGATTTCACATTTGCAAGAATTAGACTATATCAAAATAGAGTTTATAAAAAATGATAAGATATTATCAAGACATATATACATTAATGATAACCCTTTACAAAATTGTAAATACCAAAGTAAAAACATATCAAAATACGCAAATTCAAGTACTTATTTACCTATTGTCAAAAAGAACAATACCCACAATAATAAACAGCATTTACAAAAATGTAAAGGTGGTATTAACAAAAATGTTAAGGATAATAATATTATAGAAGATGATATATTTAATTTAATTATAAATAATAGCCCCAAAGTTCCAAAAAAATTTCTTGCAATAATAACAAATTTGGAATTCAACTATACTCAAACCATATTAAAAATAATGTCAAAAGACAAAGTTGAAATGGTAAAAAATATTGTTAATGTTTTATATTCTTTATATAAGAGTAAATTTAGAAATATTCTTTTTAAAGCAGATAGATCTGAACTAATTAAATTATACATAGTTTCAGAAGAACATAATCCAAATAATTTGCCTAAATATTACAGACATACGATTATAAATAAATATTCAACATAAATTAAGAAATGAAAGGAATACCGAAATGGGAAATTGTAAATTATATGATATTGATTCTGGAGAATTAGATGAATTAATTGATAATAGGAGAATTAATTTAAGAATCAAAAACGAAAGATACAAAAATTTAAGTGATAAAGTGTGTGAAATAAAGGAAAATTATCCAAATATTCTAGCGCTTTTTGAAAATGATGAAGTAAAAAACTTAAACGAGGAAGAATGCAAAAATCTTCAAAAAATAATTGCTCTATATATGCAAATGTCTACTTATGAAGATAGAGAAATATTTTTTCTTGGAGCACAACAAAACTATTATTACTTTAAAAATTTAGATTTAATTAAAGAGTAATTTAAAAAGGAGCAGATTTGCTCCTTTTCCTACTATGCAAGTTCTAGTTTATCTTGTTCGTAATATCAAATATTATACTCATCTTTACAAATTGTAATTTGTCTATTTCCTTTTACTAACTCCAAGTAATAATTTATTTGCTATTGGTATTCTTTTTAAGATTTCTGTAACTATTGGTAATATAATTATTGTACCTATAAATAAAATTATATAATTAAACAAGAAATGACTAAATTTAAAATATTCTACTAAAACAAATGCTATAATAATTTGTATAGTATAATGTAACACATAAAAACTAAAGTTGTTTTTATTCATATACTTTGTAAATTTATTTTCAAAATCCAAAAATTTCTTTGCAAGTCCAAATGCTGAAAGAATTACAAACCATATATAAATATTAGTAAATATGTTAGTTAGAAACTCATTTGAGCCAAAATTAGCACCATAATTTACAATTGTAAATGTAATTCCAATAATAAATGTAATAATTCCCATTTGTATTGAAATTTTTTCTAATTTTTCTATAATCTCATCATCTGAAAATATGTAATATCCTAATAAAAACATAAGCAAATATATTCCAAATCTATATACAGTTACGACTGGAGTATTTAGTATAAATGATGATCCCCATACTAATAATACCAATGAAAACAATAAAGGTAAATTAATTTTACTAAACAAATTATCTAGTTTTTTATTTTTATCAATTTTTCTAACTAAAACAATAAGCAAAGATGCTATAAACAATACATGTGCATACCAAAGTGGACCAATACCAATTAAAGAGAATATTATGTATTTAATTGGAACTGGAATCATACTTCCATTTCCTGCAAATATATCGCCATAGTAATTTGTTGTCCATCCACTTATCCACCCATAAACAAATATTCCTATTAAACTTGGAACTAATATTCTTTTTGCTCTATCTTTTATAAATTCTTTATTTGTTTTGCTTTTTAACGAATAATTAGTAGATACTCCTGATACAACAAATAATAAACACATAATCCAGGGGTAGATAAAAACACATATACTATCTAATTCTTTAATGCCTGTTACACCTATATTTGAAACTACACCACTTGAATTAAATATATAAAATATATGATATATAATTACAAAACATAATGTAACCCATCTTATATTGTCTAAATAATGCTTTCTTTTCTCCATTTTTACTTATCCCCTTTTTGAAATACTTTATCTGATAAATCTTCTATTATATCAGATTTAATAAGTGCAATTCCTTGCTTTTTATCACAAAGTACAATAATAGAATCTCCAGATTTTATATCAAACATATCTCTTGCTTCTTTTGGAATTACTATTTGTCCTTTTTCTCCTACTTTGCTTATTCCTACAAACTTATCTCTATCCATTTTTATCCTCCTTAATTTATACTTGTTATACTTTTCATACTTATTATACTTTGTTGGAATAAAAAAAGCAATAGAATTCTTAAAATTTCTATCACTTTTTATTTATTACCTCGTTCAGAAAATTACTTATGTTACGAACATCTTGCTAAATGACAAATTACTATTAATCTCACACATTTATTGTAATTTATTGTTCACCTTATTATTTTTTATAGCCATTCCTTATTATTTTTTATATAAATTTTTTTATATATTTGAATAAATAAAGCATATATAATCATCAAAGCCATAATCCATAGTAAATACAAATATGGTAATTTACTTAGGTCAAATATAATAGAAATGTTAGTAAAAGAAATTACTAGTGTTATAAATACTACTGCAAAAGTCGAAATCAAAAGTTGTTTAGATGATTTGCTTTGGATAAAAGGCACTTTATTGGTTCTAATCAAATGAATAATTAATGTTTGTGATAATATTCCAAATACAAACCAACCACTTTGGAACATAACAGCTTGCTCAGCTGTGTTGTATCTAAAAACATACCATAAAATCAGAAAACATAATACATCTAATACTGTACTAATTAATCCAAAATTAAACATAAATTTTTTTATTCCACTTGTATTCCATGTTTTAGGTTTCTGAACATATTCATTATCTACATTATCAAATGGCATACCAATTTGAGCAAAATCATTTAACAAATTTTGAATTAATATATGAATTGGAAGCATTGGTAAAAAAGGTAAAAATATACTAGCTATTATTACAGAAATCATATTTCCAAAATTTCCACTTGTTGCCATTTTTATATATTTTAGAAGATTAGTAAATGTCTTTCTCCCATTAATAACTCCTTCTTCCAAAACATTTAAATCTTTTTCAAGTAATAAAATATCAGCGGTTTCCTTTGCTATATCTACTGCCGTATCTACTGAAATTCCAACATCTGCTTGTTTTAGTGGTGGGCTATCATTAATTCCATCTCCCATATATCCAACTGTATTACCATTTTCTTGTAGTATCCTAACAACTCGTTGTTTTTGCAATGGCGATAATTTTGAGTATAAGTGGCATTTTTTTACTTTTTCCTTTAATTCTTCATCCGTAAAACTATCTATATCTTTTCCTGAAATACTATTTTTAGTATCAATTCCAACTTTTTGACATACCTTAATTGCAACACCTTCGCTATCTCCTGTTAATACTACTGTATCAACTCCATATTTTTTCAAAGCTTTTATTGCACTCTTTGCAGATTCTTTTGGTGGATCTAAAAATCCAACAAAACCTATTAAAACCATATTACTCTCATCTTGCACACCAAATGTATTAACATCATGTATTTCATTTTTTTGAGCAACAGCTAATATCCTAATACCATCATTGTTATTTCCTTCATATACTCGATATGCTTGTCGTCTTAAGTCATCTGTTAATTCTATTGCTTTTCCATCAAAATCAATATAGGAACAAATAGAAAGCACTTCATCTACAGCACCTTTTGTAATTAACTGTCTCTTTCCATTTTTATCTTTTAAAACTACACTCATTCTTCTTCTTGAAAAATCAAAAGGTATCTCATCTTCTCTTATATATTGTTCTTTTAATAAATTCATGTTTTCTTTTTCAGCTCTTGAAATAATTGCAACATCTATTAAGTTCTTAAGTCCAGTTTGAAAATAACTATTTAAAAAAGCATGTTTTAAAATTCTTAAGCTTTCCTTACCAGAAGCATCCATGTATTTTTCTAAGATAACCTTATCTTCTGTTAAAGTTCCTGTTTTATCTGTACATAAAATATTCATCTGTCCAAATGTTTGAATGCTACTTAATCTTTTTACAATTGTTTTCTTTTTAGACATTTCTACTGCACCTTTTGCTAAAGTCGAAGTTGTTATTACTGGTAGCATTTCAGGAGTTAATCCAACCGCAATAGTTATTGCAAAAATTAATGAAGACCATATATCTCCTACTGAAAAACAGTTTACTATTAAAACTATTGGTACTAATATAAACATAAATTTTATTAATATTTTAGTTATATCGTCAATTCCTTTTTCAAAAGTATTTTTCTCTGCTACACTATAAAGAGATTTTGCCATACTTCCAAAATAAGTATTATTTCCAGTTGTTAATACTACCGCTTTACTACTTCCACTAACTATATTTGTTCCCATAAATCCAATATTTGAAATATCTGTTATTGTATCAAATTTTTTTAATTCAGAAAATTTTTCTACTGGATTTGATTCACCTGTTAGTGATGCTTGATCTATAAATAAGTCTTTTGTTTCAATAAACCTAACATCTCCTGGAATCATATCGCCTGATGATAATTTTACAATATCTCCTGGTACAACATTTTCTATATCAATTGTTACTTGGTTACCATCTCTTATAACATCCATCTTATTGCTAATCATCTTTTTTAATTTTTTGGCTGCATTATCAGATTTTGTTTGTTCATTAAAAGAAATAATCGCAGAAATTATAACTGTACTAATAATTAAAATAAAAGTTGCATAATCTTTTTGAGTCGCTATAACTACATCAGTTATAAAAGTAATAATAGCAACAATTATTAAAACAATATTAAATGGATTTATAAATGCTTCTTTTAATTTATGCCAAATTGTATTGTTTTCTTTTATATCTATTATATTTTTACCATATTTCTCTATTTTTTCTTCTTCATTGATTATACTTATTCCTTCTAATGATGTATCATATTTTTTTAAAAGTTTCTCTAAATTTAATTTACTGTCTTTTATAATTAAACTCTCTATATTTTTCAAATTTTCATTATTAGTATTTTTCATTCTTTTTCTCCAATCTCAACAATAAATTACTATTTTTAAGTATCATCACATTCAAATGAAATAACAATAGCTGGATTTTTTTTATTTATTGAATCTTTCTTTAGAATAATACTATTTATATTTCCTTTTGCATTTTCCAATTCATTTACATTGTGGATGTTATTCCCTTTACTATAATATTTTGTATTTTCGTTAAATTCTACTAATGTACTAAATTTTTCATTTGTTAAATTTTCTCCAATAATATCTCCATATTTTATTTTTGCTATTGCTTTATTACTATCTATAATATTTATATCCTCTATTTCAATTGAGTTTACATACATAATTCTCTCTTCATTTGTAAGAGTAAAATTGTATAATAATTCTTGGTTTAATTCCTCTCCAGTAAGATTTCTGAATACGAAAATCTGCTTATTATTTACATCAATATAATCACCAACTTTTAAATCGGACACATTTAAATCTTTAAAAGTTCTTCCATTTAAATAAGGAAATATTTTTTTTTCAAAATAAAGTTTATGTGAATCACTATCTGTATAATAAATATGTTTATCGTCTATATTATTAATTATTCCTGAATGTATAACTTGTTTATTATTTATTTTTTTAGTTACATCCTCTGAACTATTTGCATTATTTTTTTCTTTATATTCTATATAATTGCTCTTTTCAATATATTCTTCTACACCTTCCATACCTTCTTTATTATAGATTTCTATAATTCCTGCTGTCACAATACTATCAATAATACTATTAGCATCCACTTCTGTTATAGCACTTTTAACTTTTTCAAAATATCCGTTTTCATCTAATAAACTTATATCATCTAAATAATAGCATTTTGCTCTAATTTTATTTGGTACTGTAAATTGTTCAATGCTTCCAACTCTATTACCAATTCTATTTTTCAATTCATTATATGAATCTTCTTTTGATAGAACATTAACATCTTTTAAATATTTTAAATCTTTTAACTTATCAGCAAATTCATTGGCTTGTTCAATTGTTATATTGCTTTTTAAGAAAATTTGTATTCCTGAATATTCTTCAAAGTATTGTTTTAATTTATCTAAATCATTTGATTTCGCAATGTTATTATTAGATCTATTTTTATTATTATCGGAGTTATTAGATAAATAAAAGATTCCTCCTATAACAATTGCAATTATAAGTATAATAACTATCCATTTATATTTTTTCATAATTTTTAATCATCTCCTAATTTAATCCTTGTTTTCTTTATTTTTCCTCAAATATTTTTGCTCTTAAAACTATCTTATTTATTTTACTTTGATCATCTAATGATATTTTCCATTTGCTTCCCGCAATGCTTCTCTTTATTTTATATTCTTCAGTTGGCTCTCCAATAATTTTATTTAATTGTCTTTGTAAAGAAACATTATTTGTATATATCTCAAATATATTTTCAGAATATATCACATTTATATTAGTTTCCATTTCTGACTTAATTGGTTCTTTATATATTTTCTTGTTTTCTTCTTTCATAACTATTGATACCTGTCTTTAAATTTATTTCTTACCAAATTTCCATCCTATGTATGCAAAAATTAGTATGACAGCAACAATTAAAATAATAATAAATGCCATCTGCATCACAATAAAAAATTTAAACCATCTGTCATCTCTCTTTTCTCTTTTTTCTCGTATTTTTCTTGCTTCTTCAACAGTATATTCTTTTCCGTAATTTTGTTATATTTGTTCCATATTTATTAATTAATTCGCTATCTTTTATTTTCATCTCTTCTTCAAGTATTTTTAATTCCTCATTATTATCCATAAATTCACCTTTTTTATTTAATATTTAACAATTACTGTAAACTTCTATAAGGATTATATCATAAAAATATTAATTTGTCTTGTTTTAGAGCAAAAAAATAAGTGGTCATGAGTAACCACTTATTTTATATTCTATTCTAATATTTCAATACTTACTAAAATAATATTTTGCGGATATGAAATTCAATCTTATTTTATTTTTTCTTTAATTATCTGTATCTGTTATAATAACTATAGGATTATTATCTGCTTTTTTATCATTAAGTATAATTCTTGAAAATCCATAAAAGATTAAATTTTCATTTTTCCAGTAATTTTTATCTATTTGCTTATAACTGTCATACCATTTTTGATTATTTCTCAAGTTTATTTTATAACAAAAATAAAAATCATCTTTATATTCTATATCTATAATTAATATTCTATCTTCAATATCTTTTTCATATATTCTAATAAAATCATTTTCTCCATTTTTTGTTTTAGCAATAAAATCATCAAATTGTGTTTTATCTTTCGATTTTAATATGTTTTCTTCAATTACAAAACAACCATCCTTAATAGCATCTTCTACTGAATAATCTTTAGGTAAATCACTTACTTTTGCAAATCCTCTTGTATCTAATGATTTCTTTTCTACTATTACTTTAACATTTTCTTTTAATTTCTCTTTAGAAATTACTCCTGCTAAAATATTACTATTTTCTTCATAATTTGGATTTTCTTTTTGTTTTAATATAATATATGATGTATTATTTTCTATTTTAACTTCTCCTATTTCACAATCTTTTTCAAAAGCCCTTTTTGGTCTTTCCCATGTAAATATAGCCAAAAAGTTTTCTTTAAAATCTTCTTCTGTCATATCTGGTAAAGCACTAACTCTTTTTTTATATTTATTATAATCTTTTATATTTGTTATTATCTTATAATACATTCCCTCTTCTTCTTCTTCCACCATTTTCATATCATTTAACCTTAGGTCTGATTCATATGTAGTTATATCATTCTTGTCTTTATATAACCCTGCTGATTCGGTAGTAGTCTGATTTTTGATATACTCATTATATATTTTTACTGCTCCATATACTCCTCCTGTAAGAAAAATGCTAACACAAAGCACTATTATAATTACTTTTGCAACTTTATTCATTTCATCAAATCCTTTCTTTAGCAGGATTATTCTTAATTGCTTTTTACCTCTATGTACTAAACTTTTTGTATTTTGGAGAGTTTCGCCTAATATATCAGCCGTTTCCTTGTATGATAATTTTTCTATATTTACCAAATATACTGCATTTTTATATTTTTCATCTAAAAGTTTCATTGATTCTAATAGTTCTTTCTGTGTTTCTTCTTGCGTAATAATATCAAGTACATCACTTTCTATATTTTCATTATTGTATAAATATTCATCTGTAATTTCATTTCTTCTATTCTCTATATTTATATAATTAAATGCTTTACTTTTTGCCACTAAATAAATATAGTATTTAAAAGATACATTACTTTTCATTTTATTTTGCATTATATAAATAAAAGTTTCTTGCATTAAATCTTCTGCCTTTTGATAATCTTTTACTATATTATAAATGAAATATACTATTTTCCTTTTATATTTGTTGTATAAATATTCAAATGCTTGTTTTTCTCCACTTAAATAATCATTATATAATTTCTTATCGAAATCTCTCTCCATTTTTACCTGCTTTCACTTATATAGACCAGTAACTTTATAAAAAGTTGCAAAAATTTGCTTTTTTTATTTTATCATTTTTCTTTAAAAGTAGTCAAAAAAATAAGTGGCACATTCCACTTATTTTTTAAATATTATTTTTCTTTTTTTATATACTCGACTTCATACTTATCTAATAGTTCTATTTTTATTTTTCCTTGTTTTAATGCATCTTCTGCTGTCATATATTTCCCATTTTTAAACCATACATTTACTAATTTTGTCTTTTGTGTAGGATAATAATACTTATATTTATCATCTTCAAAAAACTTATATTCTCCGTCCACAACTTTATATCTATCTTTATCTTTCATCATTGTGTAATCTGTTATTTTAGGTTCATCAGTTTCTTCTATTTTTTCTAATATATCACTATTATCTACTTTTAAGGCAAAATATGGTCTATCACAATTTTTTTCTTTCATAAATACTATAAAAGTATTATCAAAATAACAATACTTAGTATCATCACCTAGTCCTGTGTATTCAGTAACCATTGTTGCTTTACTTGATAAATTACAACCTTTTTCATTTAAAGAAAAATTAATATTTTGTATAACATCATAGATATATAATTCCTTTGAATTTTTTATTTCTTTTCCATATAACTCATTATAACTTATCATTCCATTTATTCTTATATATGGTATTCTTAATTCATCATCTTCTGAAAATTTAGTTCTTCCATTATATTGCTTTGATTTTAATTCAATATCTTTGTAATATTCATCAAATGATTTTTTATCATTTGTTCTATAAAGTATTATTTCATCATCTTCTTTTGTTTTAAGTTTTATAGCCATATCATTACTTCTTAAATCTCCATTACCTATTTTATTATAAAACAATATCTCTACATTTTTATTCATTTTTTCTGAACTAGCATTGTTTATTCCAAAATATTTAATAAAATCTTCGTCTTTACCAAATTTCCATTTAGTATAATCATTACTAAAATTATCAAATACTTCTAAAAAATTTAGTTCTTTGTTAAGTGTTGCATCTATTTTATATCCATTTGTTGCCGTTCTTTCAACATTTATTTTATAATCATTTTGATTTAACATTTCTTTTGAAAATGTACTATTATTTAATTCATCAACGATTTTAGGATTATCTCCCTCTAATTCTATTTTATCTAGACTAATTTTTTCTTTTAAATCTTTCCAAGCCAAATCCAAAGTTCCTATCCAAAGATTGTTGATAGTATTTTCATCTAATGTACTCTGATAAGTTGGATTCATAGTTATATTATGATTTGTATTATTCTTGATATAATTGTTATAAATGACAGTTACTGCATATACTCCTCCAGCAAGTAAAACACTTATACACAAGATTGCTATAATTACCTTTGAAACTTTATTCATTTCATCAAATCCTTTCTTTATTAGAATTTTGCGTAATTCTTTTTTTCCTCTATGGATAAGATTTTTTACATTTTGAACCTTCTCTCCAAGTATATCAGAAATTTCTTTATATGAAAGATTTTCAATCTTATTAAGATATATTGCATTTCTATACTTAATGTCTAACATATTTATTGCTTCCATTAGTTCTTTTCTTGTTTCGTTTTTAGTTATAATATCGCTTACATCTTGATATGTTTGTTGTTCTTCTTGTAAAAGATATTCAGAACTAATTTCATTTCTTCTATTCTCTGTATTTATATAATTTATTGCTCGACTTTTCGCTACCATATAAATATAGTGTTTAAAAGAATATCCCTCTTTTAGTTTATTTTGTAATACATATATAAACACATCCTGCGCTATATCTTCGGATTTTTGATAGTCTTTTACTATGTTATAAATAAAATATGTAATTTTATCCTTATACTTATTGTATAACAGTTCAAATGCTTCTTTTTCTCCATTTAAATATTCATTATATAACTTTATATCTAAATCATTTTCCATATCTTACCCTGCCTTCACTTATATATACCAGTGAAATTAAAAAAAGTTTCAAAATTCTACAAATTATTTTAGCATATTTTTAAAAAAATATAGAGATTATTTTTATTAATAATCCCTATATAGTATAACATTAATCTACATTTACCTCAAATTTACATATTCACCACTTTTTAGTTCAACAATTTTATAATCAATATTTTGTTCTTTTAAAACATTTTCTATTTCTTCTTTAAATTGTTTTAAATTATTTGCTTTTATATAATGATTGTTTTTTACTAGTACCGGAAGACGTTGATTTCTAAAATAATTTAAAATTTCGCCGTTGTAAGAATCAACTTCAATCCAAGTCTTATTATATTCATATTTTTCTGCAAGTGTATCGCTAATCTTTACATTGCCAATTTTTATTTTTTCATTTGATTGTTCTGGAACATTTACAATTAAAGGTTCACCTATTATTTCATCAACATCTCCAAATAACATAGTAAATTCGACTTTGCTTAAATCATCTAACATTCCATCTTTTATACCTAAACCTGCACTATAAGAACCATCTCTATTAAATACAATTTTGTTTTCATCACTTGTTAAGCCTTTAACTTCGTCTTTTATAGGACAAATATAATTCATTGTTCCATCATTTACTCTTAGGTCAATATATGAAGTCTCGCCAAAAATTCCTTTTTTATTAAAATAGAAATTTATTTTTTCATCATCTATTGTTATTTTATTTATTTCAAATACTCCTCCATTGTTATTTGTTGCAGTATATTTTTTATCTCCCTCTTTTAAAGGATACCATTTTGCTTTATAATATGCTTCTTTTTCTTCATTAGTCCTATCGCTAAAAAATGTGCTTTTTGTTTGCATGATTTTGAGTTTTCCAAGATTGGTTTGTGCTCCCATAACTATTGCATAACTTTCTTCAACTTTAACTATGTCATTATCTTTTAGCTCTGAATAATCTTCGATTAATTTATTATTTTTATATACTTTTTTACCTAAATCATAACAAATACTTGAAATAGTATCATTTTCATCACTAGCCACTTTGAATCTATAATATTCAATATTATCTTCGTACTTTTTCCATGTTGTATTCTTTGATATTCTTTTTAATCTAATATATGTTTCAAAACTTGAATTTTCAATTTTTTCTAACACTACAGCTGTATTTTTATCTAGCTCTTGTTCTTGATGGATTGTATTTTCATTAGTCTGATTATTAGATTTTACATCTATCTCAAACATTTTATTTATTTTAACACCTTTTTTATGTGTGTATGAACCTATATAAAAATTATTAAACCATAGCCTTAAATGTAATGTTTCATCATCAAAATTCATAACATTTATTACATAAGAGCATCTGTATTTTTCCTCTGATATCTTTTCTATAGATGCTTCTTCCCTTTCGGGTGTCTTTTCATTTATCCAACTCCTTGCAGATATTCCTAACATATAACCTAAAGTTGAATCATATTCGATTTTCCCCATTTTCTCTATTGCTTTTTCTTTTGGGAAAATATCGTATTCAACTATTAAATATGCACTATCTCTTGCTACATCTGTTATTTCAATTTTTACATATTCATTTTCAATTGTTTTATTAACTTCAATCTTTTTTTCTTCAAAATTTTCACTTACTTTAAGTAGTCCCATGTCTTTAAAATTTGAACTTCCTTTTATTCCTGCATATACTGTAATCCCACAAGTAAAGATTACTATTAAAGTTGCAAATGTTTGCAATATTCTTTTCTTCATAAAATATTTCCTCCATTCTTTTACATCTTTTTTTAGAGGATATATTCTTGCTTTTGAGCTATTATTGTATTCTTGGTCAAAATTATATATAGCTACTTCTCTTTTAAATTTATTAAATAATTCATTATTGTTCATTAGGACCATACCCCCTTTTCTTTAAAGCTTTGCCTAGTCTTTTTCTTGTTCTAAATAGTTTTGATTTTACTTTCGATTCAGACATATTGAATATTTTTGAAATATCTTTAATACTTTTCTCATCATAATAATATTCTATAAAAACTTCTCTATCCTCAGCTTTCATTTTATCAAGTTCACTTGATATTACATTTTGCCTTTCGTTTTGAGATATTACTATTTCTATATTTGAAGTATCTACTATTTTTTCATCATATTCTTCAATATTCTGATTTTCTTTATATTGTCTATATTTGTACTTAACCAAATTTTTTGTTATTCCACTTATATATGCTGACATACTTTTACTAATATCTAGTTTTTCTTGGTTCTTCCATATTGTCAAAAACACGTCTAAAACAACTTCTTCCGTATCTTCGCATGATAAATTTATGTATGAATTTCTTATTATTGTATTTATATAATTACTATAATCACCTATTATTTTTTTAATCTGCAGATTTCCATTTTCGATATAATGGTATATTTTATTATCTTCTACTTTCAATTTAGATCTAAACTCCTTTTATATAAGATATCTTTTACTTGTATATTAGCACATTTTTTTATTTGGTTGCATTTTTTATAGAATTTTTTTAAAAAAATTAGATTAGCAACTGCTAACCTAATTTTATATCACTTAATTATTATATTTACAATGTTTTTATTTAATAAACAATCTTCTTATCATTGGAATTACATAGTGGCTACCACCATTTTTATTTGCTTTTTCTACCATTCCGACAATAACATATGGCATATTGCTATCATCAACTGTAAAACAATCAAACCATCCAATTGTATCTCCTTCAGAATCTTTTGAAACCTTTAATTCAGCTGTACCTGTTTTTCCTGCAATTGTTACACCATTTATTTTCATATCTTTTGCTGTACCTTCAGGGTTTTCGACAACTTGAATTAAGTCATTTTTTATTTCTTGTACTGCATCTTTCGTAAATACTTCTTTAGCTAAGTATTCAGTTTCCTTATTCTCTTTGTACTCCAAATAAGGTTTTACCATATTTCCGTTATTTGCAAAACTTGAATATATAGATGCCATATGTATTGGATTAACTAAAATTTGTCCTTGTCCATATCCACTATCTGCTAGTAATGTTTCTGATTTTATAGTATCAGAGTTCGAAAATTGTGATTTTGAAAGATTAAATTCAAAATCTATATCTTCTCCAAATTTTAATTTTTTTAATCCATTTATGAAATTATCTTTGCCAATTTGTAATGTTGCTTGAGCAAAATAAATGTTATCTGAATGTATTAAAGCATTTTTCAAATTCTTTTCTCCGCTGTATGCTGTTAATGTTGTTATATTATAATCTCCCCATGATTTATCTTTTTGCCAACTTTTTCCCGAATAACTAAATGTATCTGTAGTTTTTAAAGAATTTGTTGAAAGTCCAATTGCTCCTGTAATTGGCTTAAAGGTTGAACCTGGGCAATACTTTTGTGTATATCTTGCAAGTAATGGTGTCTTTTCATTTTCTTGTAATTCTTTCCACTCCTCACTAGATACTCCTAATGCCATTTTATTTACATTATAACTAGGTGTGCTGACTAATGCAATTATTTCACCTGTTTTATGATTCATAACTACAAATAAGCCTTCATCATTTTTTAATTCTTTATATAAATTGTTTTGAATTATTGAATCTATAGTTATTTTTATATTCTCTCCATCAACTTTTTCTTTTTTTATAATTGTATTTTTCTTGTTACCTTCACTATCTGTAATATAGATTTCTATTCCATCTTTGCCCTTTAGTTCTTTTTCATATCTTTTTTCCAAACCTGTTTTTCCTATTAAACTTGTAGATGAATATTCAGGATTCTTTTCTAATTCTTCTTTTGTTATAGATTGAATATATCCAGTTAAGTGTGCAGTTGCTTCTCCAAGAGGATATATTCTTCCATTAGTTGAAGAAATCATAACTCCTTTTATTTGTAACAATTTCTCTTTTAAGTCGTTTTCGTCCATTGATACATTTTTTATAGGTACAAAGCTTTCATCTTTAACCCATGATGCTTTTAACTTATTCTCGATTGTTTCTGAAGATAAATTTAATAACTCTGCTATTTTATTTATACTTTCAGTTTTATTTTCACCTAATTTTCCAGGTACAATGCCTACTGAAGATATTTTACCATTTGTCGCAAGTTCTTTTCCATTTCTATCAAGTATCTTACCTCTTATTGCCTTTGATGTAGAAACTTTAACTTTATCTGTACCATTTAGATTTGGAAAAATCATATTTGAAGACCAGTCTATTTTTAACTTATTATCTTCTTTAATTATATTTGATCTATTTTCAAATGATATATTTTGTCCAGATACATTCATACTAGTAATATATGTTATAGCATATTTCTTTGAAGATTCTTTTTCAATATTTTTTATATCTATCTTTAAATTCGACATATCTATACCTTCATAGATGTTCTTATTTCTTTTGACAAAATCTTCTTCAGTTATTTGTCCTTTACTTCTATTACTAATCATCTCATACATTTCATTATATTTTGCTTCATTTATTTTTGATATATATTCATTTAAGATATTCTCAGGCTTTGTTGCTTTACTACTATATATCAAAAAGCCACCTACTGCTAATATAGCTAGACACACTAGTACAATTACTATTATATTTTTTTTCTTCATTTAATATCCCTCCAAATATACTATTTTTTCTATATAATAACACAAATTTTGTTTTTCGTCTAGTTATAATAAACTATCTATTATTTATATATTAGCATTTTTTTAAATTTGGTTGCATTTTTTTCAAAAAAAATAAAGGTACAATTTGAAGTACCCTTATTCATTATTCTTAATTATTTTGGTTCTATCACCTTATATTCACTAATATCTGGTTCTGTAAAGATAGAATCTTCTACACAATCAAATTTATATTCCCTATTGACAGTTGATTCTTTGTTCAAACTTTTTACTGGTAATCCTGTTTCTTTATTTATAATCCAAGTATCTGAATTATCATTGTTAAACATTGCAAATATATTTGTAAATCTATAACAATCTTGATTATTGCACTTTTCACTTCTGATAAATGCTATTGAACTTATTAAAAAGTTTGTAAAGCCATTATTATCTTTGTCAAATTCTAATCCATTGAAAATCTGAATTGACATCAAGCTTTCAGTATTTTGCACAACAGTTTTTGTAGAATCAGTTTCAGTGTACATATTGACTCTTTCTCCATTGTCATAAAAAGAAAGTTTTATGATTTCCCCATCAAAATTTCTTTCTAAAAACATTGCTTGTTTATTATCTTTTTTATAATAATCCATCGTTACGGTATTTCCATTTTCATAAGTAGTTACAAGTTTAGCATTATAATTATTACTACCTTTGTATGTAGAAATATTATTAGATAATTTTGATAATATAATGTAATTTCTTACTGTATGTATTAATACTATTAAAATGAAAAATAATAATATAATTCCAATTATTTTTAATACTTTTTTCATACGCTCCTCCTCTTCTGTGCAGTCAAGCAATCATGGATTCAAAAAAATCTTTAGACCTTTGACTTTGCGTCATAAACTTTCATTTACTTTGCTTTTTAACCTACTTCTATTATATCATATTTTGGCATATTTTGCAAATTAGTAATACTATCCCTCTAATAAGAAGAATAGGCCTTACATTAAACAACTTTCTTTAATAAATATGTTTCATTAAATATCTCATCAAAAAATTAAAATTATTAAAAACGCCTTACTCACTTAATACCACTCCTTCCTTTTGAATATTCATATAAAAAGGAATCTCATCAATTTCATCATTATAATTATTTATATTATTGATTAATGGCACTAAAATTACATTATAATCTAATTCTATATCATATGTCATACTAGATAACTTCTTTAACGCTGCATAAAATTGAGTTTGCTTGTAATCAGTCAATACTAAAATATCTATATCAGAAGAATTATTATAATCTCCTCTTGCATAAGATCCATATAGAATAATCTTCTTTATTCTCTTACCTAAAATTTTCTTACTTTCTTCAACGAACTTATTAATAGCATTTTGTATGTTTATTGGTAAATTATCCATTCTACTTCACTCCTTTCTCTAATATTATAGTATAAATTCTAACAAATAGAAAGTACTAAATCATGTCACCTGTACAAAAATTCATACTCATATATTCCCTATATAGACCGTGGCAGGAATGCGCCAGTTTCACAGTCGCCTCCCTACCTATGATGGAAAATGGAGTAGCTAGTTCTTTAAAAGCATTGTAACTTTAGCATTTTTAAGATGTGCATAAGAGAATTTATAGAGATTTTTTTTCTTTTTATTTTTATAAAAATGCTCCACTTTTTTTGCAAAAATGTTAATAAAAATTATACATTTTTTTAATATTAAGTGCAAATTTTAATAAGTAAAAGGCTGTATATATAATAGAGAAACAAAATATTTTAAAAAAATTTCTATTCGAGGAGCACTTTTTGATGAGATAACGGATGTATATATAATAAGGGGAATTTTTTAACAAGAAGGTGGGATATGGATAGTAAACAAACTAAACCAAATGTATATTGCATATTTACTAAAGCAAAAAAAGAACCAAATACACAAATCGAAAAAGCATTTGAAATATACTTAAAAAATTTATTAAAAACAAAAGACTTGAGCCTTGATAAAAATTTTGAGAAGGATTAGTATAGATTCTAGCAGGTGATTGCTAGAAACAAAGGAGTGTGAGAAATGAATTTTAGCAATCAAACCATAATAAATAAAACATTCAAAGTTGGAATTTATATAAGACTTTCTCGTGAAGATGGAGATAAACTTGAGAGTGAAAGTGTCTCAAATCAAAGAGATATTTTACAAAGATACATAAAAGAAAATAATCACATTTTAATTGATGAATATATAGATGATGGATATTCTGGTACAACTTTTGAAAGACCAAGTTTCGAAAGAATGATATCAGATATAGAAAATCAAAAAATAAATATGGTTATAACTAAAGATTTATCAAGGCTTGGCAGAGACTATATTAAAACAGGATATTATATCGAAAACTATTTTCCTGAAAATAAAGTTCGTTATGTTGCTATTTTAGATGGTGTAGATACCTATTTAGATACCTCTAATAATGATGTAACTCCATTTAAAGCAATTATAAATGATATGTACGCAAAAGATATCTCTAAAAAAATAAAAGGTGTTTTAAAAGAAAAGGAATTAAAAGGAGAATTTTTAGGAAGTTATCCACCTTTTGGCTACAAAAAGTGCATAACTCAAAAGAACAAATTAGAAATTGATACAAATGTTGCATACATAATTAAAAAAATTTTTGAATTATATTCAGAGGGAAACGGATTTCAAAAAATTTCTACCATTCTAGATAAAGAACATATAAAGACTCCTAGTCAATACTTAAATATGAGCTATAAAAGAGAAACATGGAATCCTAAAACTATAAGAGCAATATTAGTAAATGAGGCATATATAGGAAATACTGTTCAAAATAAATGTACTTCCATATCATATAAAGTTAAAAAGAAAAGAAAGAAATCTCCTGAAGAATACATAAGAGTAGAAAATACTCATGAAGCAATTATCTCTAAAGAAATGTTTAATAAAGTGCAAGATATGATAAGCTCTAAAAAATCTCTATCTACTAAAAAGCATGATATTTTACTTAGAGGATTAATGTTTTGTCACAACTGTGGCAGGAAATTAAGAATTTGTTATAGAAAAAATATTGGATATATAGATTGTAGTTTAGCAAGAGGCAAAGATAGAAAATGTAAAACTTGTAATTTTAATTATAAAAAGTTTGAAAATATAGTATTAGATACCATTAGACAAGTTTGTAACACTTATGCTGATAAAAATAAATTAAGAAAAATATATGAAAAATGTAAAAATAATGATTATGCGCTAATTGAAGAAGCACAGGCACATCTTGCTAATATCCAAAGTAATATTGATGAACTATCTAAGAAAATAGACAAAATGTATTTAGATAGTGTAAATGGTATAATAACAAATACTGATTATTTTAGGTATTCAAAAGGATTTATAGAAGAACGAGAAAGATTAAAAAAAGATTTGATAAATATAAAAAATAAAATTAAATTTTTAAAAGAAAAAGAAAAAAGTATTAAAAATGATAATGAAATTGAAAAAATTATAAATGAATTTTTGAAAATGGAAAATCCAAGTAAATCTGTTTTATATGAACTTATTGATAAGCTCGAATTAGATGAGTATAAAAACATTTATATTTACTTTAATTTTCCTGAATTAAATATGATTGATAACGAAATTGGTGAGCCTAAATAATTTTATACAGTAGGACTCACCAAGTTGGTAAAAAGTGCAGAGCATCATGTGACGGATTACTGTCTATACTTAATCCTAATAATTCAGTATTTAATTTTTGAAAGTATGGATAAGCTCTAGCAAATGCAATCATTTCCGTTGTACATACTGGGGTGAAATCTCCTGGATGTGAAAATAGCACAAGCCATTTTCCTTCATAATCTGATAATTTTTTATTTCCATATGTAGTTATTGCATCAAAATCTGGTGCACGCTGACCTATCTTTACGTTTCCATTCATCATTAATTCATAATCCATAATAAAACTCCTTTTCATTTTTTTGTATAATATGAAAGGAGTTTTGAGTTCGTGATTTAATTATTATAAATCATTTTTTATATTCTTTAGAGCTTCTCTTAAAGCTTCTTCTGGTGATTGTGCTTCTATACATTTAATTCTTTTTCTTTCATCCATAAAGTCGTTTGAAAGCTTTTCAGCCCACCCGCCGAAGTTAGATACTGTTATAATGGGAATTCCTGCTTGATATGCAATTGCCATTTCTGTAAGTGTTCCAGAGCCTCCACTAATAGCAATTATTACATCACACGAAAGTACTAGTGTAAATTCTCTTCCTCCACCAATTTCTAGTCCACAAGGTATTAATACATCTGGTCTAAAATCTCCATAAACTTCTTTTTCCTTTCCTCCTGTTATTCCAACTGTTATTCCTCCATTATTCTTTGCTTCAATTGCAGCAATAGTTGATAATGAACTGTATTCTTTTTCAGCCCCATAAATTAATATATTTCCACTTTTTGCAATTAATTCGCCTATTTTTTTTGCAAACTTTTTTGCATCCTCTCCATAATTTAAATCAGCTGCACTCCCCATTATTCCTATCTGAAGATTTCTCATAATACATCAATCCTTTCTTATATTCTCTCCAATTTTCCATATATCTACCTCTTGCTGTTCTCCATTTTCCATATCTTTTAGTAATACCTTTCCTTGTTTTAGTTCGTCTTCTCCAAGAATTGCTACATAAGGTATTTTCTCTTTGTTAGCATATTCCATGGATTTTCTTAATTTAGTTTCATTCATTTCTATATCAACATTAATATTTTGTTTTCTTAAAACATTTGCAATTTTTAATGCTTGAACTTTATTTTGCATTGGAATTATATATATTTCTGTATTGTTTTTGCTGAGCTCTGTATTACTTTTTAGTATTTCAAATATAACATCTAATCCAAAGCTTATACCCACAGCAGGATATTCTCTTCCATTTCCTATAAAATTTCCTATCATATTATCATATCTGCCTCCACCACCTATGCTTGATTTTATCTCTCCATCTTTTTGATAAACTTCAAAAATAGTACCTGTATAATATTCCTGTCCTCTTGCAAGTGTTGCAGAAAATTGTACATATTCGCTTAAATCCATTTCTTTTATATATTCATTTAATTCAGATATTTCTTTTATTCCATTTATTAGTTCTGTATTTTGTATATTTGAAAATTCTTTCTTTATCTGAATAAAATCCATATTTAAATATTTAATTAAACTATCAATTTGTTCATTATTTAGTCCGATATTCAAAAATTCTCGTATTATTTCTTGCTTAGTTAATTTTTCAAATTTATCTATAATTGTTATAGTATCCACAATTTTATCTTCTGATATTTTACATTCTTCAATTATTCCAGCCATTATTTTTCTATTATTATATTTTATTGTTATATCTATGCCTAAATTTTTAAATCCTTCAACATATAGAGCTATAAGTTCTGCTTCTATCATCTGTCCTTTTATTCCCACACAATCTACATCACATTGTATAAATTCTCTTGCTCTCCCCTGTTTTACAGGTCCATCTCTATAGACCTTTCCTATTTCATACCTTTTATATGGTAAACTGATATTTTGATTTAGTGCAATATACTTAGCAAATGGTACTGTTAAGTCATATCTTAAAGCTAAATTTCTATCTGCTTGATCTGATACTTTATATATTTCTTTTAAAATGTCATTGTCTTCATTATATTTTAATGCTAATAAATCATAATAGCATAAAATTGAGGTAGATAGTGGCTTATACCCATATTTTTCAAATGTTTTTCTTAATGTATCTGAAATATAGTTTCTTATTACTTCATCTTCACCTCCATAATCATTACATCCTTTTACATTTTTTAATTCTAATTGTTTCATTTTAATCACCTTTCCTTTCGAATAACCATAAAAAATAGATATACAAAAAAGACTATTTGTAATATCTTCCTACAAATAGTCTTTTAAAGTATATCTATATTGAATATTTTTAAACTATCGTAGGCACAGCACTTTTAGCCTGTACCTACGCTTATTAAAGCAATAGTTACAAGCTCCTACGATGTTGATGTAATTCGTTTAAAAATACTCTTAATTTCATGGTTATTCCTCTTTTCTTTTTATATATTATTATATTAACATAATTTGGTATTTGTGTCAAGTTTTTTTTTCTTTGCTCAGCAGTAAGGTATGTGTTAAGTAAATAAGAGAAAAAATTTTCCCTTGTTGCAAAATGTATCTATTGTGGTCTTTATCTGATTATCTTTTTTTGTTTAAATCTCTATTTACTTAATACTTTCTTATTCCAACTCTTTTGTCCACATTGTGGGCATTTCATGTATCTTGTTCTTCCCATATGCATTGCCCAAAATACACTTTTATATTCTGGTACATATTTATGATGACATTTTTGGCATTCATAATATCCTGCTGTTTGTTCTATTCTTATTCCATGTCCCATTCCTACCGCAAATGATACAGCTCCAAATACTATTAAAATAATTCTAAGCCAATTAGCCATTTCCACATAAGATGCAACAAATACTAAGGTTAAAAATGTTAATGATGCCATATACCCTATAACCCATTCTAATTGCAACATTTTTTTATCTGCCTCTTCTTTTTGTTTTTTCATTTCTATTAAAAGCTCTTCTGCTTTTTCATTGTAATTATCCATTTTAATTACCTCCCCACTTAATAATTCATTTACATTTATCTTAAGTTCTTTGCATAAATCAAGCATTATGGATGAATCTGGCATTGCCTTTCCATTTTCCCATTTTGATACAGCTCTATCTGTAATGTTTAGTTTTTCTGCTAACTGCATTTGAGTTAAATTATTCTTTTTTCTACATTCGGCTATAAATTTTCCGATTTTTACTTGATCCATTTTATTTCCTCCTTCAATCTTATTATATAATGAAGTTATAGTTAAATCTACATACCATTGGTTGAGTGGGGTATTTTTTATATCAACTAATGGTTGAATAATTGCAATTTGTTATGGAAATTACTATTTTGTATTAATTATCTATCCATATAATCAAACTTCTTAATTCTTTTTATTTATATTCTATAAATTCTTCTTTTAACAATCCTGTAATAGTCTCATCAACATATTCATTGGTAGCTAAACACAAATATTTTTTTCTTTTTACTCCTTCAACTTTGTAACCAAGTTTTTCTTGCATTTTTTTTGATTTTTCATTATTTGAAAAATATCCATTTTCCATTCTTCTTAACCCTAACACATCAAAAGAATGCTTTATTTTTGTACTAAAAGCTTCCGTACCATATCCATTTTTTTGATATTTTTCATTTAGCCAGATTCCTCCACTTGCTGTTCCATCTTTTTTATTTATATTTCTAATTTCTGTTCCACCAATTACTTTATTGTTTTCTTTTAATACTATAGCTAATGCAATGTAATCTCTTTCATCTGATTTTTTTGTATGTTCTATAAAAGATTTAGCATCATTTTCTGTATATGGATATGGAACACTAGCTAGCCATTTTGAAACATTTATATTATTTAATCCCTCAACTAAATCTTGAATATCTTCATATTCCCAACTTCTTAAAATAATTCTTTTTCCATCTATTATCATACTTCAATCCTCCACTTCATTTCCTTGCTGTTATTCCATAATATCTTCTTATTAATAGAATTCCTTTTTCGTAACTATGTGTTTTTATGTATTCATCTAATATATTCATATTTAGTTGTTCATTTTCTTCTGTCTCTGAGAAATTACATAATATTGGTGTTTTTAATAATAAAGCTAATAAATCATTCTTTGTTTTATAGTATTCTCTAATATGTATCGGAACTAATTCTACATCTTTAAATCCTGCATCCAAAATATTTTCATAGTCAATTAAACTAATAGGCTTTGGATCCATGTATGCTTGACCTTTTCCGAATAATCTTTTTAATTCCCAACAATCTAATTTATCTACACCTCTTATTATTAACATACCTCCTGGTTTCAAAGTATTATAAATCTGCTTAGCATCGGTACATGTATGTCTTGCAACAACAATGTCAAAATAATTACTTGGTGTATCCATATTTAAATTGTCCATTTGCCTAAAAGTAATATTTTTTCTATTTGACTTCTTTAGATTTTCATTCGCTGTTTTTATCATCTCTTCTGAAAAATCAGTTGCTATTATTTCTTTAGCTTCTGGAAAATACTTTAAAACCTTCTCTCCTCCACCTGTTCCTAAATCTAGAATTTTTGATTCACTATTTGAATTATTTCTTAATATTTCATACATATCCCAATTTGTAAAATTTTCTTCTGTACGATTTATGTCACTAAAATCCCAATTTTTTATTTCATTGTAAAAATCATATTCTTTATTATCCATATTCTAACATCCTTTTAAAATTCTTTTTTATACCATTTTGCAAATTCTGTCATAGCATTTACGGATTCATATCTTGTCCTATTTTCTCTTTCTTCATCTGTCATTTCTGCTAAAGTTTTTTCATAACCTAAAGGTTTAAAAATATACCATAAATCAGACCACTTTTTTGCCGAATCATTCCCTAATACCTTTTCAGATAGATTTCCTTCGTGTTTTCCCATAAATTGATACACTTCTTTACCATCATAATAAGATACGCATTCTGTAAATCTGCATTTTCTGTTTTCTTTATTTTCCATTAGTTTTAGCATACCATCAATTCCTATTGTATCTAATGCAAAATTTACAAAAGCTCTTGGAAATCCATCTAATTCTCATCAATCCAGAATCCGCTATCTAAAGATATACATGGTTTATTTACTAATTTGTATGCCTCTTTTACCTTGTACTCTGATATATATTTTATATCATCACTTCTTGGCTCTTCTAAGTCATATTCAAATACTTTAAAGTTAACTCCTTTTAATTGTTTACTAGCTGATGCTATTTTTCATTTATTATGCGTTACAAATACTATTTCTTCCATTACATTTTCCTCCTATTTTTTCATTGCTATTATTTCAAATACATGCCAATTCTTCTTTCCTCCAATTACTGTATCTTTAACATATTTCTTTTCGGCATAGTATTTAATTTCAAAATCTTTAAAATAAGATAATACTTTTTCTTTTGACAAAAAAGTCATCGTTTCATTTCCATACCATCCGTCTTCTTCGCCTAAAAAATTTCCTACGAAAAAGCCATTAGTATTAATATTGTTGATTATTTCATTCATCATATCATTAAATTTTTCTGGATTGCAAAAATGCAAACTAAAACATGAATATATTAAATCTGCTTTATGAAGTTTAATTTTTTCAAATTCTTGTAATTCAAATTTTAGATTTTCATTTTGAGTAATTTGGCTCATTATTATGTCTTTAGATTTTTCTTCTTTATCAATACATGTTACTTTAAAACCTTTTTCTAATAAAAACTTAGCATCATTTCCTGCTCCAGCGCCTAAATCTATGGCTGTTTTACCTTTTAGTTCTTTGTCAAAATTCATATAGAAAAAAGTTCTCAACAATCCAGAAGGATTATTTCCTTTTGTTTTATTATAATATTCTTCACTATTTTTCATTTTTTTCACCCACAATATATCTATTGTTACATACCATAGAGACAAGTCTTCCTTTTCATGCTTTAGACTCTTCATATTTCTTTGCAATATCTCTATATGGCATTTGTTTACGCTCTAAATTTCTACATTCAAATTCATCTATAAAATCTTCAAGCTCGCTTAACATTTTTTTCTTATCTTCTTTTTCTGACAAAACTTCTAGTTCAATAAATTTTCCAATGCCTTTTAACTCATCTAACATAATATTTCTTTCAATACCATTTACTAATTTACTGTATGTAGTTCTGTATTTCTTAAACAATACATAAGTTATATATCCTAACTGATTTATAATAAACTTTATATCTTCATAGTCTTTTACACTTAATTGTATGTTTACTTCCTTTTTTCCGTATTTCTCAGTCTCTTCTGTTGATTTAGGTTTATATGTCAATTCTAAATAATCGTCATTTATTTTTCTAGTTCTTAAACATATTCTATTTTTCACAAAATACAAATCTTTATCTGAAAAATATGTATCTTCTTCTATTTCTTCACTTACTAGTTTAAAATCTTCTTTCTCAATTTTTTCTTTTATTCTTTTCTCATCTAATTCAGTTAGTATATAGCTTCTTTCTAATTCAATTCTATTTGACATATAAACCCTCCACTTTCTTATTCAGATCCTATATTTCCTTTTTCAGAAAATCTCTTTTCATATTTTTGTAATACTTTTATTAATGAATTTGATAAATCTATATTTAAACTATTAGCTATACAAATCAAAGAATAAAATGTATCACCTATCTCTGATTCTAAGTTGTCTGTTGCAATAAATGGTTATCATTCAATTTTTGTCCTCCAATATTATAATTATTTTTTTAATCTATATCTATCCAATATCTTTGTATAATTCCAGATTTGCTTAGTCCAACATCATCTTTAACTTCATTTTCCAATACTCCACCATTATGGACAATAGTTTTAACAGATCCAATATTTTCTTTATCGCAAGCCAATAATACTTTCTCTCTCCCGTTTTCTTTACATTTTTGTAGCATCTGTCTAAGCATTTCTGTTGCATATCCTTTTCTTCTTTCTTCAGGTAATACGCTATACCCTATGTTTCCTCCATATTTAAATAAAAAATCTGATAAATTATGTCTAAAATCTGTAATTCCTACTACCTTATTATCACTTTCTCTTATAGCTAAATAAACGTCAGAAGGTACATATTGTTCTCCAAATTTCTTACTAAGTCTTTCTTCAAAATTTAGCCATTCCTCATATGTATTTACATCTTCTAATCCTGCACATCCATCAAAACTCTCATTGTTTTCTATAAATGCTTTTTTATAATTCATTACTTGCTCTTCATATTCAATTGTTGGTTCTATTAAAATTAACTTATTCATATTTTTCCTCCTCTTTCTATAATCCCGTCTTTTTTCATCTTTTCTATTATTTTAGAATAAACATTATCTCTAATCCACTTTTCTGATGACACTTCCAAAATTTCATCTATTGGTACCCATTTTACACCACTATTTTCATCTTCTTTTATTTTAATTTCTTCTGTTTCATCAGCTTCTAATAAATATGTTACATTTAAATGAACATGAGAACCTACATATTTTCCTCTTTTTACATGACCATTTACAGTAATTATTTCAAGAGAATAAATATCATCTAAAATTGGTTGGACATTTTTTATTCCTGTTTCTTCTTTTGCTTCTTTCATTGCTACATGTAGCAAATCTGCATCTCCATCACTATGTCCTCCAACCCATGCCCAAGATTTATATATATTATGATAAATCATAAGTATCTTGGTTCTTTCTTTATTTAGCACAAATGCCGAGCTTGTAAAATGGCCATATTCATTTTGTCTTGTTAAAACATCATCAAAGTCATATATATATTTTAACATTATTCTTTTATCAACTTCTTCTTGTTCATAAAAGGTTTAAATTTTTCTATATTGTTTTTTAAAATATTTATTTCGTTCATTTCTTTCTCCTCTTTTCCACAATTATATCACCTTTTGTGAATAAAAACTACATTTATTTACAAATTTTGTAAATTAATTCTTCATATTGTTGAACTAGCTTGTCATAGCTTTTTGTAGATATATATTCATTAACTTCATGTGCTGTAATTGGACCTACACCTAAAATCATTCTTTTTGCTCCTGAAATCATACTCGCTTCTGTCATGAAATTGGCTGTTTTAACATCTTCTATAAAATCTATATTATCTATGAAAGGCTCTATTAACTCTATAATATTAGCTTCTGCCTTATATTTTTTTGAAAGTTCTTCAACTTTTTTAGTTATTTTTTCTATATGTTTCTTATTAGCTATACGAAAGTCTATACTTATTTCGCAATATGCAGGTACTGAATTTTTTGCACTTCCTCCATGCATTGTTCCAACATTCATTGTTGTATATGGAATTTCATATGCTTTTTCTTCATCTATTTTTATTTCTTTGTTATAGAATTCATCTAATTCATTTAAAAACTTCACAGCATTCATGTTTGCACTAATACCTTTTGCCGGATTGCTTGAGTGAGCTTTTAAACCTTTAAAATATATTTCATATTCAATCAAGCCTTTGTGACCAGTAAATATTTCATTATTTGTAGGTTCCCCAAATATCATATATTCTGGGAATTCTTCATTATTTTTAACTAATTCATATACTCCTCCAAATCCTATTTCTTCGTCATATGTAAAATATAACTTTATTCCACTTCTCAGTTTATTAAAATCAATTTTAGCAACTGCATCTAACATAGCAGCAATTCCACCCTTCATATCACAAGCTCCTAGTCCATACAAAAAGCCATCTTTTAAAGTTAACTCAAATGGATTTTTAAATTCTTCTATATATTCCACTGTATCTGTGTGTCCTAAAAATCCTAGTTTTTGATTTTTTCCAATACTCATCACTAAGTCCTTTGTCTTATATTCGGTCTTAAATCCTAAATTTTTCAAATAATCTTCTATGTATTCTATTATTTCTTTATTTTCCTTATCTTTAATTGTATTAAATTTTACTAAATCTTTTAATATTTTATATTTTTCCATAATCTTTTCCTCCTTTTATTTTTTATACTATTACCAAACACCATGGTTTTTCGCTTTTTCTTCTATAATACCTTCTTTTCATTTTTATCTCATTCCTTCCTTAAGGCACAAATCTGGTTGGAAAAGAATTGTAATTATTTTTCAACCTTTGCCTCCTAAATACAAAAATAGATGTACAAGTGATTTTTATTTACTAATCACTCATACATCTATTTAGTCTTTAATAAAAATACTATGAATTTTTTATATGACTAAAACGCATGGGTGATTTTTCACTCCATACGTGATGTCTGTTGTTTAATTTACAAGCATCTAATAAAATATTCATAACATTTCCTCATTTCTTTTTTAATCAATCTCAATAGCAATTAGTGGTACCAAAATCTCATCATCAGTATATCCTGCATGTTGAGATAGAAACTCTTTATCTCCTTCATACAAAAGAGTTTTGTTATTTTTTGCTATTGCTAAATAATCTCCTAATGCACTTCTAAAAATTGTATTTTCTTCTCCATCACCAAAAAGTTTTTTATTTATTACTTCTTCTTTTGTTAATAAATCAAAATCTTCACCCAAATATTTATTAAATAATTCTACAAATCTTTCTTTTTTATCTTTCTTTATAAAGAAATTTACTGCCCTTGGTTCTAGTGATGTATTTCTTTCCAAACATTCTACAATATCTGGATAATCTTTCAAAAATGTATTTTCAACTGTAATATGTCCATGATCCGCTACTACAAAAATAACTGTATCGTGAAGTTTTTCGCATAATTGTTCAACTTTTTCATTTCTTTCTTTAATAATCTCTTTTACTACATCGCAGTATGTTCCTTTTCTATGCATTGAATAATCTGGCTCTTCATCATAAGCATAAATATATTTTTTTTCATCTTTAGAGCATAACTTTTCTATTCTTTCAAACATTTCATCAATATTGTTATATGAATCTTTTCCAAACGGAAATAGCTCATATGCTTTATATTTTCCTTCATCATTAATCTCTTTAACAATAGTTTTCGTTTTCATATATTTCTTTTTATATTCTTCAGCTTCATTTAAATGTTTTTCTTCAATATCCCCTTTTTCTGTTTCTGGAAATATATTAATAATTTTGTCTATATCTTTAAAATATATACTCCACCCTAGCATTCCTGTTTCAATTGGATTTAATCCCGTTCTAATACTTGTAGTTGCAGCAACTGTTGTTGCAGGAAATACAGTCGTAATAATCTTTATTCTATGTTTTATAAAAAATGAATCTTCTGGTAATATTTTGTCTATTATATTTGAACCCATTCCATCAAAAAGAATAGTAACTACATTTTTCGGTTTTCTCTCTTCTAAAATTTTATCTATATAGTCTAAAGTTTTATGTTTGTAATCTAAGTCAAAATACTTTCTTATAGAACATGCAAGATTTGTTAAAGTTTCATTATAATTATTTTTTACTTCCATTAATATCACCTACTCTTATTTATATTCTACTACTTTAGCATTGTTTATCCAAAAGTCCTTTGAAAACATATTATAACTATTCTTATCAAAGTTATCTTTATTCTTTGCGTAATATAACATCATACGTAATGATCCACCATGTGTAACAACAAGAACATTTTCATCATCTTTTATTTCATCTATAAAACTTTTTACTCTATCATATACTTGTTGTCTAGATTCTCCTTTTATCTTTTCTGGTGTTTCATTAAATATCTCCCAATCTTTATCTGTAAATTTGTCAATCTGTACACCTTCAAAATCTCCATAATTTACTTCTCTAAGCCTTTTATCAAAAGTAATCTCAGCACCAACTTTTTTGTTAATTATTTCTGCTGTTTCTTTTGCTCTTGATAAATCTGAAGAAATAATTCTATCAATTTTCAGATTTGCTATTTCTTTTGCAGCTTCTTCAGCCTGTTGTTTTCCATTTGAATTTAATGGAATGTCAGTTTGACCTTGTATTTTTCTTTCTACATTCCAATCTGTTTGTCCGTGTCTAATTAAATATATCATTTTTTACCTCTCTTTCCACAATTATTTAACAAATTGTTGATAACTACTTAAATTTTTTCTCCATAAAACAATCTTAAAACTCCTTCATAACCTGGAAATTTTATTTGTTTTATATCATCTATTACTTCTTGTACATTATATTTTGTATATTTTTGTTCATATCCTTGTTTTTCATTGTTTATTGTAAGTATTCCATATGGTGCATATTCTGTTTTACCGTGGACACCCTAGTGCTCCTGGATTTATATAAATTTTGTTATTTATATTATTATATATTTCCTCGTGAGTATGTCCATAGAGAAATATATCTGCATCTATGCCTTCAAACATAATTTCATTTTCTTCAGGTGTCGCATTTTTAACATGGTGTCTAAAATTACCATCTTTCTTCATCGGGTAATGACAAATATATATCTTTTTGCCTTCAACCTCATAAGTAAGCTCTTTTGGCAAAGCGTGAATATACTCTTTTGAAGAATCACTCAAACTGTTTTTTAACCAGTTAAATCTTTCATGTTGTTCTTTACTAACTTCTATCTTTTCATCATGTACTACTTTTGGCATACCTTCAATTATATATCTTTCTCTGTTCCCTCTAACGATAATTAATTTATCTTTTATTTCTATTATTTTTTGAACAACTTCTTCTGACATAGGCGAACCACCTATTAAGTCTCCTAAACATATTATCTTTTCAATATTTTGTTTTTCTAATTCTTTCAATACTGCATTCAATGCTTTTACATTTCCATGTATGTCTGAAATAATTCCTATCTTCATAGGTGCCACCTCCTTTAATCAAAAAAGCCTCACAAAAGAATCTTTTAAGACTCCTTTGCAAGACTTTGATAATCTCATCTTCTAAGTGTAGGCAACTATTCTATTTAAGTTACCCTTTATCGCTCAAGCTTAATTGCTTTAGATAAACTCTTAAATTATATGAGTATTTTATCATATTATTTTTAATTTGTCAAATTTTATTGCCACTCTGTTGTTGCTGGTGGCTTGCTTGTAACATCATAAATAATAAATTCAATTTTGTCTCCAAATTTACTTTCTATTTCATTTACAATTTTTTCGATATCAGCTTTTTCAACTTCTTTACCAATTTCTCCTGGTCTTCCTGTCATAAAGTCATTCGTAACGAAAGTTCTAATTGCTACTGAATATTTTTTTGTTATTCCTATTGGAATTAGTACTGCAAATGTCTGATTTACTTTTGCTTTTTCAAGTGTTGTAGTTACTATATAGTCAAGCTCACGAAGTAATTCTACATTCTCATCTTCAATTCTCATATTGAAACATTTTATTTCATCATTGATTTCTGATTTATTTAAAATATATCCCACTCTGTTTATTGAATTAATTCTGTCTGTTATTTCTTTTGCATTTGCTGTAACTTCTTTCCAATCGAAATCTAGCTTTCTTCCTGCCATTAAACATAGATTTCTGTAGCTTCTTGCGTCTCCCTGAACTCCAACTGATTTAATTGGTAAAATAAATCCTTTTTCTGAAGTTTGTCCTAAAATTTCATTTATTTTTGCTACTTCTTCGCTTGTTATTTCTACTTCTTCATTCTTGTCATGACATATTAGTCTTATAGCAAGTCCAGGTCCTGGGAATGGTTGACGTGATGCTATTGCTTCTTCTAGTCCAAGCTTTCTTGCAACTCTTCTTACCTCATCTTTGTGCCAATCTGCATTTGTTTCTACTATTAAGCCTTTTTTTCTTGCTTGTCTTACTATTTCAACATCATTGTGATGTGTTTTTATTTTATGTGCAAACCCACTAATATCAGGATTTCCACTTTCGATTAAGTCTGGTCTTAAAGTTCCTTGTGCAATAAATGTATTTTCTTTGTCTAATCCTAATCTTTCAATTACTTGGTTTGCTATTTGAATAAATATCTCTCCAATAATTCTTCTTTTCTTTTCAGGATCTACTGTATCTACAAGTGGACCAATTGGTCCTTCCTCTGTTTCTACAATTGTATTCATAAAGTAATCTTTTGCGTTTTCTCTAATTAAGTTTTTCATACCTAATTCTTTAAGATTTTCACAAACAATATCACTTTCATTTTTTCTCATAAATCCTGAATCAATATGTATTGCATAAATATTCTCTGCTGGTAAGGCTTTAACAAGTAGAGCTGCTGTAACAGCAGAATCTACTCCACCACTTACTAAGCAAATTATCTTTTTGTCTCCAACTTTTTCTTGTATCATTTTTATTGAGGTTTGAATTCTATCTTCTAATGCATATACTTCTTTGTATTCTGCAACTTTTCTAATGAAGTTTTCTAGCATTTTCATTCCATTTTCTGTTAAATCAACTTCTGGATGAAATTGGAATCCATACATTTTTCTTTGTACATCTCCAATTGCAGCTATAGCATCACCTGATTTTGCGATTATTTCAAATCCTTCAGGTTTAACTTTTACTGTATCTCCATGGCTCATAAGAACTTGCTCTTTTTCAGAAAGTCCATCAAATATTGGTGCATTTATGTCAATAGTCACTTCGCATTGACCATATTCTTTTTTTACATCACTTGCAACTACTCCTCCAAAATGGTCTGACATAAGTTGCATTCCATAACATATTCCTAAAACTGGAATTCCAAGTTCGAAAATTTTGTCATCAAAATTTAATCTTTGTGCTTCTCCAATGTTGTTTGGTCCTCCTGATAAAATTACAGATTTATAATCTTTTAAGTCTTCACTTTTTACATTGATAGGAAATATGTCTGATTTAACTCCAAGCTCTCTTACCCTTCTATCAATTACTTTTGTGTATTGTCCTCCACAATCTAGTATAGCTAATTTCTCCATTTCAAACCTCCTTATTTTTTATATTAGTAAAGGGCCTTAATATCCCATATTGTGCCATTTACAGTATCATTTAGAATAATTCCTTGTTCATCAAGTTTTGCTCTGATGCTATCTGCTGTTTCGAAGTCTTTTTGCTTTTTAGCTTCTGCTCTTTTTGCTATTTCTGTTTCAATATATTCTGTATCAAGCTTAATCTTTTTAATATATTTTTCTCTTAATATGTTTGCAAACTCTTCTGGATTTTGTTCAAATAATCCTAAAACACCATATGCTTCTTTTACTTCTTCTAAAATTTTAGCTAAAGTATTTGCAACTTGTGTTCTATTTCCTTTATTTGCAGTTTTCAACAAATTATTTACATATTTAAAGATTCCGTGTAAATTTGCAATTGCAGCAGTTGTATTAAAATCATCATCCATTACTTCTATAAATTTTTCTTTAATTGTGTTTGAAATATCATCTTGAACTCTTTCGCCTTCAAGATTTCCTTCGTATTGGCTAATAAACTCATTCATTTTTGCTATTGTGTTGTAGAAATAGTATAGATGTTTTTCTGCTAAAGTGTAATCTTCATCTAAAATATCTACATCTGATCCATAATGTTTTGAAAGCATTACATATTTTATTACTTCATAATTATACATTTTTAAGGCATCACGAATTGTTAATGAATTTCCTAAAGATTTGCTCATCTTTTCTCCATTAATTTTAATCAATCCGCAATGTGACCAGCAATTTGCAAAATGTTTACCTGTGTAGGCTTCACTTTGTGCAATTTCATTTTCGTGATGTGGGAATACTAAATCTCTTCCTCCACCATGAATGTCTATTGTTTCTCCTAATGTATTTAATGCCATTACAGAGCACTCTATATGCCATCCTGGACGACCTTTGCCCCATGGAGATTCCCAATAAATCTCTCCCGGTTTTGCAGACTTCCAAAGTGCAAAATCAATTGGATCTTCTTTTCCTTCTTCAAGCTCAATACGTACTCCATTTAACATATCATCTACATTTCTGTGTGATAACTTTCCATATTCAGCAAATTTTCTTACTCTATAATATACATCTCCATTTTCTGCTTTGTATGCATAACCTTTATCTATAAGACCTTGGACAAATTCTATTATTTGATTTATAAATTCAGATGCTTTTGTTTTTTCATCTGCATCTGTTATATGTAAAGCTGCCATATCTTTTTCTGTTTCAGCAATTTGCTCTCTTGAAAACTCTAATGCATCTTTTCCAAGCTCATTTGCTCTTTTTATAATCTTATCATCAACGTCTGTGTAATTTCTTACATATTTTACATTATATCCTCTATATCTTAAATAGTCTGCTATCATTGCATATACTATCGCTTGACGTGCATGACCTATGTGACTTAAATCATATACAGTTACTCCACATGCATACATCTTTACGTTGTTCCCATCTATTGGTGTAAATTCTTCTTTTTTTCCTGTCATTGAATTGTATATTTTCATGTTCATTCCTCCTTGTGTAATGTTTATTCGTTTAAAAACTTATTAATACCTATTTTACTATATTTTGGAAGATTTTTCAATAGGTAGCAAAAATAATTTTTATATTGAAAAAAGAATTTTGTTCTATTGGAGCAAAATGTATACAAGCAGTATAAAGTCTAGTATGGATTATTCCGAATTGCAAAAAGGCATAGTTATTCTAATTAGTAGTTATAATTTAGATAATTTATTAAAAATACCGGATTTTATTACAAAATGGACTATTCGTGGAGAAAAATACGGTCATTTAATCTTGACAGATGCACTAGAAATATATATAATTGAAACAGAGAAAGCAAAGAATTACTTAACCAATGAACATACAGAATTAGTTTCTTGGCTTCAATTTATAAATAATCCGGAGGCGATTGTTGATATGGATAATTAAGAAATTAAAAAAGCTAAAAAAATACTTGAAGAAATTAGTCAAGATGAAAGAGAACAAAGATTAACAGAGCTTAGAGAAAAATATATAATGGATCAAAAAGCTATTCACGACCATGGTTATGATAAGGGATTAGAAGAAGGGTTGAAACAAGGATTGACACAAGGCATTGAAACAGGCACCAAAAAAGAAAAATTAGAAATCGCAAAAAAAAATAAAAATAGAAAAAATTGATTTAAAAACTATAGAAAAAGTAACTGGACTTACAAAAGAAGAAATTAATAAAATATAAAATAATAAACTTATAAAATATTTGATTTTAAAATATAGAATTAAACAAATCCATTAGCTTAAATTCAACTTTAAGCTAATGGATTTTTATTTATTTTACATATTCATTTAAAGGTCTTATTTTATGTTGTAAATCTCCCATTTTATCAACCGTTACATATCCTGGCTCACTATTTATAACATCTGGAATTCTATTTACTATTGTTGCACATGTAAGTTCAACAGTATTTGGTTTTTCAACTGTAATTGTTGTAGTAGGTTCTCCTTCAACTGTCCAAACGTTTTTGTCAAATTCATCTGGAGCATAAACTTTTCCTATACATTCTGATTCAATTGTAATTCCTTCTTGTGTTTCTGTTGTAACAACAGCGCTCATTCCTGTAGCATCTCCTGCTTTTACTGTCATATTTAAAGTTGATGAGAATATATCATCTTTGTATGTTTGAGGTACACATTTTTGTGTTTGGCTAATAGGTGTTAGCCCTAATTTTGAGCATAACCAACCATTTACGGTCCACATATATGATGGCATGAATTCTCCTCTATTTATAATTTCTTGTCTTTCTTCTGCTGATATTCTATCGGCTGCTGCAACTTGTTTATCAAACTCTTCTAGTGAAAGTCCTGCACCATGTGCTTCTGCTAATGCTATTCCATATTCTTCTACATTGTAACTTGAACTTCCTTTGATTTTTGTTATTTTTTGTGTTGATCCTGCAATTGATGTAATTAATTGTCCCCAATATATATCTTGATATCCTGTTCCTGTAATTGTACAATTATTCTTTTTTGCCATTTCATCTATTTTATTAAATAAATTTGGATTTGAATTTTGAGGATAAAATGCTTCTTCACAAGTTGAAATTGCATTTACACCTAATTCTGCACAAAGCATAAATGCTTCCTCACATTCTCCAAATAAGCTTCTTGTCATTACAACACATATATCTGGCTTTGTATCTGATAATAATTGTCTAGCATCTTGAACTGCTGTAACTGTAACTCCTAAATTTTCTCTTCCCATTACTTCTCCAATGTCTTTTCCTATAACTGCTGGGTTCATGTCAATAGCTCCTACAATTTCTACTCCTTTTTCTAGTAAATATCTCATTGTATATACACTCATTTTGCCTACTCCATATTGTACTGCTCTTATTTTTCTTTCCATATAAAAACCTCCATCCCGGCGTTTTTTTGGCAAAAAATGCCTTTAATATTTCGCCACTTTTTTATTTATTATACCCATAATTTTCTTTTTTATCAATAGGATTTGTTTTATTTTTCACTTAATTTTTTAGCTTTTAGTACAACTTTCGACAGCATTTTTAATTAAGATATGATAGACTTATTAAGTTGTAACTCCTACAACGGAAAGGAGGGATAACTAAATGCAATTAAATTATTCTATGAAATTTGTAAAGTATTTAAGGCTATCTTAAAATTATTTTTTTGATGGTCTTACAAAAAAAGCAGATGCCCACCAGCATCTGCTTTTTGTTGTAACCAATTTTTTGTTTTGGTATAACTAATGCAAACCTTTTATATATTTATTATACACTATTTTTTAAAAAATGCAATATTTTTGATATACATTTTTATGAAAATCGTTCGACTAAATTTGACTTTTTTCGCCTATACTACAATCTCATTTTTATATGAATTTACTTTAAATTCATTTTGATTATCAAATTTAAATATTAGTACTTTTGTATAGTTATCTTTGCAAGGCTCTCCTATTTCATTTATAATAAGGCTTGCTTTTGTCTTATTTAAAGTATCAAAAGTATTCATAAATCCCATACCTGTGCCCCCAGTATCTGCATGTGTTGTAATTGGCTTTTTTCCTAAATTATCTAAAACTTCTTTTGTAAATTCTATCCCAGAATCATAGATATATAAACTATAAACATTATCTATTTTACCTATTCTGACTAATATACTTCTGTTTGAATTATCCGAATAATTTATTGCTATAATTGCATCTTTTAAATGGTCTGCAATTAATATTTCTAACTCATTTTCAGATATTAAATTGTTTACCATATAATGTATATTTCCTACCACTTGCAATTCAAATTTTATATTATCTTTTACGCACTCAGATTGCATATATAAAAACATATTATCTATTGATGGAATATCTGTTTTTGCAAGTTCTATATCTTCTGGTTCTCTATACATCTCCTCAGATATATTTTCTAATTCCTTTTTTATACCTTTTTCTTCATCTTCGTTTATTTTACCAAGCTTTGTCAATTGACTTAATCTATATTCTAATGCTTTTTGCTTATGTGCTAATGAATGGCTTGTTTTGCTAAATTCTAGATTTTCTTTTTCTAATTTTTCAATTTCTTGTTTTTTGTTTTCTAATTCTTCTTTAGTGTTCTTTAAATCTTTTTCTAGGAGGTTTTGTTTGTATTGGACTTGTATTGTTTCTTTTAGAGTAATTATTAAAAACAAAGCCAATATAACTAATGTTATTCCTACTTTTCTACCTTCAAAAAAATTATAACTTTGCAAGATTATTATTGCAAGTAATAACATTGTTGATATATGCAAAATTATTATACTAAAATATAAATTTTCTAACTTATTTTTCAAAAAAGAAATACCATATTTGAATCTTCTTGCCTTAAAAACATAGCATAATAACAACCAATAGATAGATTGTATTATTATTAAACTTAAATAATCATTAATTTGAAATATGGCTTTAGGAACAAAACTCAACATAACTGCAATTATATATATAATAAAATTTAAACTTAAAGATATAGTTGTTATTATTATATTATTAGTAATATTTAATTTAGAATAGATAGCATTGACCAATGTAATCAAAAATAATAACAACATATAACCGTAATATAAGTCAATCATTTTTTGTACTAATATTACAATCATAGAAATAATAGGAATACTTATAAAAATAATTAATTTATATATATTTTTTATATTCTTTAAATCACTGATTTTTATAAATATATAATATGTTCCTAATATTACAAAACATACACTAACTGCCTTAGTTAGAGTACTTACATCTTTTAGTTGCTCCATAAAATTATTATAATCCAAAATCTTTCCTCCTATTATTTTTTTATTATAACAAAGTTTTAAAAAAAATCAATACGAAATATCCAACTGATATTTTCGTATTGATTTTTCTATTTCTTAAATTAAGGCAACCAACGTTTTACCCATTCCCAAAATGCATCAACCCAGTTCATACTTTCCACCACCTTTCCATCAATAAAATTCCTGCTCATCTTGATGATTAAAAAATATCATTTATCAAGTTAAAACAAGCAATATTTACTGATAGAAAAAAATAGTAAAAAATAGATAAAAAAAGCCAAATACATAAACTAATTAAGCTTATATATTTGGCTTTTTATTATTTGTTTGTTCTTTATATCATTTTCTTTATTTTATCTGCATAATAGTAAATCAACTCCATAGGTGTTGGGAGTCCTGTTTGATAATTAATTTTAGCTGTGTAATGTTTTTCTAAATCTTCAATTGCAGATATTCTCCAGCCGTGTATTATAGCATTTTGAATACCATTTGTTATTGTAGAAGTTGATTTCTTATGTATTTTACTTAAATATTGTATTAAACTTTCGTCACTATTTTCATTTTGAATTAGAAACAAAACTGCATCATGTATGTATTTTCTTCCTTTCAAATTTGATGTTATACCAACTAAATCTAATTCGTTATTTATACATTCGGAAATTTTTTCTTCTTCGTCTTTTAATTGTTCTTCCACTGACATTGTCTTAGGTGCTTCTGTTTCTTTTCTTAAATTAATAAATTTATTAAAAACATTATTTGAAGAATAATTTGGATGGTCTTTGTAAAGTATTAAGTCAACACCGCTTCTATGTAATATTTCATAAGTTCTTTTAGAATTAACATGTGTTGTTACTATAATTATTGGTATATAATTTAATTTTAACTTTTTCAAATTTTCTATAAAACCGAATGAATCTGTACTTCCACTTTTACTATTGTTCAATTCTAAATCTAGCACAATTCCTTCAGGGTGCTTGATTTTTACGTATTTTATCGCATCACTATCAGAATCTGTAATTCCAACAATTTCAATATCATTTCTTTGTTTTGCACACTCTATAAATTTGTTACAATCTTCAACGTCATCTTCAATTATTAATACTTTCATAGGCTTTAATTCCATATTTTCCCCTCCATATTACATAATAATTCATAATATACCATAATTTCTCATAAAAAACCACATATCTACAGGTTAGATTACCATCATTTTTAATTTAATATATTATATAATTTTTTAATATAAGGATTGATATTACTTTGTTTACTTTAAAAACATTTAAAATGGAGGATTAATATGAGTACAGATATATTAGAAAAACAGGAGCAAATAGAAAGAGGAAAAAGAATAAAAGATATTAGAGAAAACGAACTACATTTAAATAAAAGCCAACTCGCAAGGCAAATTGGTGTTTCTAGTCAATTTCTTGGATTAGTTGAAGACGGTAAAGGAAATCTAGTTTATAAAAGTATTAAAAAACTTAAGGACATAAGTGGACATTCATCTGACTATATTTTATATGGGTTAGATGATACTTTAATTAAAGAAACAAATGAAATACTTGAAAAATATGATGAAAAGCAAATTAAAGCAGCACTTCGAATGCTAAAAAATATTGGACTTTTCATAAAAAATAAAGATGAATAATACTTAATATATTGATGATATAAAATATGTAAAAGTATCCCCTGCTTAGCAGAAAGCATATAAAAAAATCCAGTTCACTTTATAGTGAACCGGATTTTTTATTATTCTCTAGCTTCTATAATTAATCTTCTTAGACTGTCATCTGTACATGTTTTTAAAGTAATTTCTCTTTTACCGTTTGTGTCTCTATTATAAAAACTTGCATCTGAATCTGTTGTTTCAAAGATATTGTATATAGTATATGCTACTCTATTTTTATTTAAATCTGTAATGTATATTTTATCTCCTTTTGATAGTTTTTTATTATTTGAGAAAAATACACCATTTCTATAATTGTGACCTGCTATTACAACATTTCCAACTTCATTTAATACTGGATCTGGTTGTGGCCATTCAACTGCTACTGCTTTTTCAAGTGATCTTTTTGTAACTTTTTCAATTATTGGATATTTAACATTAGTCTTAGGAATTTCTATTGAACCTACTGTATAAAATCCTTGATAAGTTCCTTTTTTTCCTGCTTGGCTTGTTGAACCATCACCACTTGTATTTTGTTGTTCATTACCAGATGTATTTGTGTTTATGTTTCCAATAGTATTATTTGCTGTGTTATCTCCACTTATTGGGGCATCTACCGTTATTCCTTCTGTTGAAGCATCCACATATTCTTGAGCATCTTTATTAATACGATATTTTGTATAATAGTCATATCCTAAATATGCAAGTAATCCAATAACAGCAACAATAATTATTATTAAAATTACTGTTAAAAACTTACTATATCCTCTTCCCATGGTTTACCTCCTTATTATAATACATATTTCTTAATAGCAACTAAACCTAATCCAATTACAACTAATATAACTAATGCTCCTGAAACATATGCAATTGTATTTTCAAGTATACCTGTAGAAATTGTTAATAATACTGGTGCATCATCAATATCATCTTCTCCTGGCTTTTTGTTATCTGGAGTTGAATCTCTGTCTGGTATTCCTTTTTCATTTTCATCTTTTGAAATTTCTGCTATGTTTGTTTTTAAGCTTAAATTGTTTTCTCCATTAATCCATCTTAGTACTACTTTAACAGTTGCACTTTGTCCAGGTTGTAATAGAGTGTCTTTTAATAACTCAGTTGAAATTACATTGTTTCCTTCATCTTTCCATCCCTTATTGTCTTCTGCATAGAATTTCAATCCTTCAGGTACATAATCTGTAATTTCCTTTGCATATCCTGCAATATCACCTTCGTTAGTAATTTTTATTACATATTCAAATTTGACAATTGTTTTCTTAATGTTCTTTCTGTAAATTTCTACTTTTGGTGTTATATCTGAATCTGAACCATTATTACCTGTTGTTGTAGTTTTTGTTTTTCCATTTTCAATTACTATTGCTTTAGTAACATATTTTAATAAAGATAAGTCGAAATATTCTACTCCAACATTTTCATAGTCCTGATCATCTTCTCCTTCTTTCCATTCATCTGGAGTTGAATCTATATCATCTACAGGGTTTCCATCTTCATCTGCATCTTCTGATATCTGAGCTTTATTTACTATAACATAAGTATTTGAATTTGGATCTTTTACTTTAAATGCAACCTTTACATCAACATAATCTGGATTTGTTTCACTTATTCCTGCTGTTTTATCAAATGCATTTAATAAGTTTGGATTCTCTTTTAGGTTTCCTTTTTGCATTAAAGTTTCACCATAAGCTTTTGATGTGTAGTCAGTAACAATTTTAACTGCTTCACTTACTTTTGTTGTTGCATTTCCATCTTTATCATACATTACCCATCTGTAATCTCTGTTTGTTTTATGTTCTGGTAAAAATTCAAGATATTCTGGAATATCATCTGATACTTTTTCTGCAAATCCAGCAATTTCACCTTCATTAAACACTCTTAATGTATATGTTACTGTATCAGCTACTACTACTTTTACTACATCTTTTGGATGTTTATATGAAATTTTATTATCTTTATATTCTACTTTTGGTATTCTTGTTGTTACTTCTTTACCACTGATGTCTGTAATAAATTTTCTAAGTGCTAAGTCGAATTTTGGATTTTCTTTAACTATTACTTTTTCAAAGTCGTCATCATCTTCTTGTCCTGGTATATAGTCATCTGTTTTGTCTTTATCTTCTCCACCATTATAGTCTGGTCTTTTATCTTCATCTTTTAAGTCTTCTGGGAAGTTTTCAGGTTTTGAATCTCTATCTCCTATTGTTGGTTCAATTACTTTTCCATCTTCATCTTTATATTCTGTAATTTCTGCAATATTTGTTAGTTTTTTATTTGTAGGTGCATTTTTGCTAATCTTACATATAATTTGGACATCAACATAAGAAATACCTGAACCTTTTCCATTATCATTTTCAGCATCAAATGCATTTAATAGTTTGTCAGTTGTAGTTGTAACTTTTCTTATTTTTGCATCATATGTCCATTTATCGTTTATACCTTTAATATAATCATCTGTTGAATCTACAAATTCGATATTTTCTGGTAAATAGTCTGCAATCTCACTTGCATAACCAGCAATTTCGCCTTCATTATATGCTCTAATAGTATATAATATATAATCTCCGATATTTAAATATATAGGTTCTTTGCTATGATTGTATATAGCAGTTTGTTCTGTTCCAGCTTTTAATTTTGAAGAATCTATTTGTGGAACTCTGTTATATGTTGTTGTAGTATTTGTGTCTTCAAAGTTTCCATTTGAACTTATTTTTGTGATGAATTTTCTTAATGCTATATCAAATTCTGCAATTTTTAAATCTTCAAAGTCATCATCATCTTCTTCACCTTTACCCTCTGTTGGGTTCTCTGGATTATATGAACCTGGAGTGATTGGTTTTGGCTCTGAATCTCTATCTGTAACTGTGTTTCCATCTGCATCTGTTTCTCCTGTAATTGCTGCTATATTTTTCATATTTTCAGATGTCGCATTTTCATTCACAATACATTCAACTAGTACATCATGATAATGAGGTCCATTTTTCATTGTATCTTCATTATATGCTAAAAGTAAATTTGTACTACTTGTATAATATGGATATTTTTCTGGTGTATAATCAGCAGGTAAATTATCTACAGTTTCTTCCTTTTCTTTTGAAAGATAATCTGTTGTTATTTTATTTCCTGATTGTTTCCATCCTACAAGTTCGTTTATTTCACTATTTGGCTTTAATGATAATCCTGCTGGTAAGTAGTCTGTTACTTCTGATGCATAACCATCTACTTGTCCTTCATTATATACTCTTATTGTATATACTACAGTATCTCCATGTTTAACACTTAATTTATTTTTTGGATGTACTTTTTCTAATGTTTGATCATTATCAAATTTCCATGTTCCAACAACAGGTATTCTATCTGTTATTTCTTTATCATTTATTTTTGTGATAAACTTTCTTAAAGCTAAGTCAAATTGTTTTGGTAATAATACTACTTTTTCAAAGTCATCATCATCTTCTTGTCCTTTGAAATATGTATCATTATTTGTATCTGAATCTACAGAAGGATTACGTTCATATCCTTTATATTCATCTTTATTAGAACTATTTAATTCTCTTGCTGTTTTATTTGGATAAACTGAAGGTCTAGATTCTGTATTATTTATATCTCTTTCAACTTTATTTCCATTTTTATCATATTCTTCTAATATATAAGCAATATTTGTTAAATATTTTTTAGTTTTTCCATCTGTTGAAGCTTTTTCAGTAACTTTACATTTTAATGTAATAGTATCTGAACTTAAGTCATTTCCACCTTTGTAACTTGCAATATTTTTTGCGGTTTTATTAGTAATATCATCTTGACTTATTGCTAATGTTATTTTATTTGTAGCTGAATCATATGTTACAGTATATGTATTACCTAATGTTGACTTAACTGTATCGTTTGTTTTTAATACACTTTCCAATCCTTCTGGAAGTTGGTCTACTATTTTTGATGCATATCCATCTATATCTCCTTCATTATATATATGAATTTGATATGTAATTATACTTCCTTCTGAAACTACTATAGGGTCTTTTCTATGTTTATATGTAGCTGTTGTATCTTCTCCATTAATTGTTGTAGTATCTATTTTTATATTTCTAGCTGCATCTAATCCCTTTTCATTTTTTATAGTTGTTTTTCCATCAACATCTAATATAGTTTTTCTTAAAGCTAAGTCGAATACTGAATCAACATTTAATGAATCTTCTATATTTTTTGAAACTGGTGTAACTTCTACGATTGGTTGTTCTGCATCAGCTTCGGTATCTGTAATTTTACCAATCCATAAAGTTTTGTTTGTTGATGTATATTTTCCTTTAACTGTTACTTTTATAACTCCATCAATATTTGCAACTTCTGTTTTTGGAACTAATACATAAAACTCTTTGTCTGTAGCAGGTGATGTTTTTGTATTTCCACTTATTGTGGCTTTTGAAGTAATATTTGTTGTTCCTTTTTCTACAATTATTTCAGTAGTTGTTGTATTTCCAGTTGTTTTTATTTCTAAAGGTCCAATTTTATAATTTTCACCTTCTGTTGTCATTTTTAAATCTGTATCATTACCTGTAAATTTTAATTCTATTGTTCCTGTTGATACACTTGTATATCCATTTTCAGCAGCTTCTTCTGCTGAATCTATTAAATAGTTATATAAAATACAAGCTTGTTCTTGTAACATTTTTCCAACTTCTACATCGTGATTATTATCGTCTTTTTCTGTATATTCATTTAATTGTATCCAATTTATATCGTATGTTGTTGGATTAATATAGTATTTAAGCCATTGTTTTGGAGCTGTTTCATTTTTATATGTATCATCTGTATAACAATTAAATTTTGAATCATTATATCCTTTATAGTTTGTGTAATACCATATTACAGCTTGTTGTACTGATTCTACTAATTCTTTAGACAATAAAACCTCTGTATCTTCACCATTTTTCACATATGTATAGCCATCCATATTTCCATATAGGTTACGATATAAATCTGATGATGTATCTGAGAAAACACTATTAGGATTTTTCTTATAATTGTAATAATATATTCCATCTTCAGAATTCTTTTCTATTCCTGCTTTTGCTAATAAATTTTCAATTGTAATTCCAGCTCATACGCCAATAATTACATGTGCAGATTGTGAAGGTTCTGCAGAAATGTTTAAATTGACTACAATGGATTTAAGAAGTGAACTTCCTAAAAATAAAAATGGTGAGACAGATTTTTCTAATGATTTATTTGGAAAAGAAACATACATTACAGGTTCTGGACAACTTCATGGAGAAACATTCGCATCTGCATTTGGAAAGATTTATACATTTGGGCCAACTTTACGTTCAGAAAATTCAAATACAAAAACACATGCAAATGAATTTTGGATGATTGAACCAGAAATATCTTTCTGTGATTTAGATGAATTAATGGATATCGAAGAAGATTGCTTAAAATTTATAGTTAAAAGAGTACTAGAGCAATGCCCAGAAGAAATAGATTTTTGTGATAAATTTATAGAAAAAGGGTTAAAAGAAAAACTTACAAAATTACTTGATTCTGAATTTGTAAGAATAGACCATAAAGAAGCTATAGATATTCTTAAAAAAGCTGATAGAAAATGGGAATTTGAACCAGACTATGAAGAAGATTTAGCAAAAGAACACGAAAAATACATTACAGAATATTTCAACGGTCCAGTATTTGTTAAAAACTGGCCAAAAGATATAAAATCATATTACATGAAATTAAATGAAGATGGTAAAACTGTAGCAGCAGTTGACTTAGAAGTTCCTGGTTCTGGAGAAATCATGGGTGGTTCTCAAAGAGAAGATGATTATAATAAACTATTAGAACGTATAAAAGAAAAAAATATAGATGCAAGTCAAATTCAGTGGTATTTAGATTTACGTAGATATGGATCTAATGTTCACTCAGGATTTGGATTAGGCTTTGAAAGACTACTTATGTATATAACCGGAATAGAAAATATAAGAGATGTAATTCCATTCCCAAGAACACCAAAGAATTGTGATTTCTAAGTTCCATTTGGGGACGGGGTAAAAATGCACTTTGAAAAAGAAAACCGTCCCTTTTTCCAGTTTTTTAGGGTCCTTTTTGGGACGAAGTAAAAAAGTAACCTCTAAAAACATTAAAACTGACAGGCAAACGCCTGTCAGTTTTTGGAGTTCACTTGTTAGCTACAATAGCCCAGCAAGCCTTTTCCCGCACGTAATATGTCGTGCAATTAGTAAGGCACGCTTCCCGGATTTCCTTGTAAGCCTCAGACTTATCAGAAAATCCGCACCAATGAGCTAACCGATAAATTCTGCTGTCAATGTCGTTGTCGTTGAGTATCACTATGTTATTCATTTTTTCCTCCATTATGCTTGGTTATTACTATACTTATATTATACCATATTTTCGTCTAACTGTAAAATTTCAAGTTGCATTTTTACCCCGTCCCCAAATGTTATCTTCTTATAACCAACTTATCAAACTTCGAATTTATATACTTTTCAAGTTTTTCCATAAATACTTCTGGTTCTATTTCTTTTCTTGCAACCATACCTAAGCCTTTTTCCCAACTTGCTGTTAAATCTGGGTTTAGCATATCTGGCATCGAAGAATTAATAACATCATAAATTGCTTCTCCTTTTATAGTTGGAGTTATAACTTTTGTTTTATCATTTATTTGTATATACTGTATTCTAACTAATTTTTTTATTATTTCACCACGGGTTGCAGCTGTACCTATTCCGTCACCTTTTATTTGTTCACGAAGTTCTTCATCCTCAATAAGCTTTCCTGCACTACGCATTGCTAAAATAATATTTCCTGAATTATATCTTGTTGGTGGTGAAGTTTCTGCATCTTTTAACTCAAAATTATTCACAGCTAATTTTTCATTCTTTTTTAATGTTTTTAAAATTTCTAAATTATATTCTGTTTCTTCTTTATTATTTTCATCATCACTATTTTTCTCGTTTTCTATTAAACCTTTTTGCAAATTTCCAGAACTGTTTTCCACATTTTGTTCAACTTTTGTGGATTGTTCATCATTTTTTTCTGGTTTTAAAACATCTAAATATCCTCTATTAATACAAACTTTTCCACTTGCATAAAAAGTTTCATTTTCTATATTTACAGTAACATTTACTTTGTTATATTCTGCTGGTGGATAAAAAATTGCAATAAATCTTTTTACAACAACTTTGTAAACCTTTTTTTGAAGTTCTGGAAGACTATCGTAATTTTCAAATCCTTGTCCTGTTGGAATTATTGCATAATGGTCTGTGATTTTTTTATCATCTACATATTTTGTTTTAATTAGATTTGTAGAATATTTTTCATCTATCATCTTTTTTATATCACCTTGAACTTCTAAGTCTTTGTAGTTTTTAGCAAGTCCATTTAAATTTTTTGTGATTTCTTTTGCAATAGCTGTTGATAATACTTTTGCATCAGTTCTTGGATATGTAAGTAATTTTTTTTCATATAAATTTTGGATTATTTCCAAGGTTTCATCAGGATTTATTTTAAATCTTTTTGTACATTCATTTTGAAGCTCCCCTAAATCAAATAAAAGTGGGGCATTTACTTTTTGTTTATTTTTCTTCATTTCTGTTACAACCGCTTCTTTACCAGCTAAGTCTGCAATAAACTGTTTTGCATCTTCTACCTTTTTAAATCCACTTTCATTGTATAACTTTGGAGAATCAAACATTTTCGATTTTTCATTTACTTTCCATTCTGCTTTAAAACCTCCTTTGTCATTCCCAAATTCGCCTATAATTTTATAATATTTTGTTTTAACAAAGTTTCTAATTTCTCTTTCTCTTGAAACAACCATTCCAAGTACACATGTCATAACTCTTCCTACTGCTATTGTGGCTTTTTCTTCATTAATTTTCGAGGCCATTCTTCTTCCATAAATAATAGTTAAAAGTCTTGAAAAATTAATTCCTATTAAATAATCTTCTTTTGCTCTTAAATATGCACTATCTGAAATGCTATCATATTCAGTCATATCTTTTGCTTCACGAATTCCTCTTAAAATTTCCTCCTCTGTTTGTGAATCTATCCAAACTCTTTTCATTTTAGCATTTGGATTTGGTTTTGCCATCATAAATACAAGCCTCTGAATATATTCTCCTTCCCTTCCAGAGTCCCCTGCATTGTATATTTCAGTAATATCTTCACGTTGTAATAATTTTTGTACAACATCAAATTGTTTTGAAACATTTTTTATTACTTCATATTTATATTCCTTTGGCATAAAAGGAAGTGTATCTAGTCTCCAAAACTTTAGGTTCTCATCATATTTTTCCGGATAACTCATTGTTACTAAATGCCCTACACACCATGTTATTATCCATTCACTAGATTCCATATAGCTCCCTTTATTTGTTGCATTTATTTTTAATGCTTTTGCAAATTCTCTTGCAACTGATGGCTTTTCTGTAATTATTAGTTTCAATTGTTTCAGTCCTTTTCATCTTTTTTATTTATTATACTAAAAATCTATTCTAATTTCAATATCTTTTATGTGTATCTATTATTGAAACTTTTATGAATTATGCACATTTCTTATATACGCAAAAAACAGCCTTACAGCTGTTCTTCTATATACTCGTTTGCAATTTTTCTTGCCTTTTTCATTTGATTTGATGTAATTTCATCTATAAATTCAAATTTGTCTAAAATTTTATTTATATAGTTTTCTTTTTTTAATATTTCAAAATCATATTTGAAATTAATATCAAACATAAAACTAATAAAATTTAAAATTCCATCTGCTTGTGTTGCAACATCTTTTCTATCTATTAATAGATTATTGTTAAATGTTTCAATTACTCTTTCAGATAGTTTAGAATTGTTTATTTTTTCTATTTCTTCCTTATTAATCCAGAACATTTCTACTCCTTCATAGAAAATATCTAATTTATCTGCATCCCTAATTATTTTAGAAAACAATAATTCTTGTTCATTTAGCTCATCTTCTATTTTGAATTTATTATGATTTTTTATTGCTTTAAAAATTATATTGTCATATTTATCTTCTTCTATATATTTTCTTATATAATTATCTTTTTTTAATATTTCTACGCCAAAATCTCCATGGTCAATTCTTGTACTTTCTTTTAAAATGTCTTTAATTTTTATTGTTTCAAAATGTCCAATATCATGTAATAATCCAATTAGTTTTGCAATTTCTATTTCATCTTCGCATAAATTCAAGCTTTCTGCAATCTTCCCTGCATTTTCCATTACTCTAAATGAATGTCCATATTTTCTTTTTATTTTCCTATTTTCTAAGTCATATTGTTGAACAAATTTTGTGAATTCATTTTTTGCATTTTCTAAGTTCATTTACTTTTCCTCCTATTTTGTATTTTATCAAAATACAAATTTTTTTTCAACAGAAATCGTTTTTTGAATCTTTTATTCTGTACAAAAAATATATAGATTCCTATTCAAAAGAGATAGGATATTGAATTACTAAATTCTTTTTCCTATCTCTATTTTACTAATTAAAGCTAAATGACATTACAAAATTTTTATCTTCTTGTAGTTGCATAATTATTGTCATATTAATTGTATCTATATTTGATTCAGTATCATCTCTTACTGATAATTGACATTCATATGTTTTAGAGCCTATACTTTTTAATTCGTTTACTTTATAATTATTAAATGTAAACAAATTATTTTTTATTATATTTTCAAAATCTTTTTCACTCTTTACACTATTATTTTTAAATGAGTCAGCTAAGCAACTATATGAAGTTCTATAATCATGTCGATTTATCATATCAAAAAACTTTCCTATATTCATTTGTACTTTTTGATCTTCTGAAGCTCCTGAATATGTAGAGTTAAACTTTTCTCCATCTATTGTATATGTATCCAAACTAACATTGTATTTTAATGCATCTACAGCGTCAAAAATATAGTTATTTTTATATTGATCTTGAACAACATACTGTACTGCTTTATCTGTATTATTTGTCAAATACTTATTTGCATATATGCCTTTAAACTCTTCATAATTATCTTTAATATATTGTTCATAATTGTCTAATGAACCAAACCTTTTGTTTCTATATTCTTCTGTCATCATATTGTATGTTATTTGTGGATCGGCTAATGTTAAAAATTTATATAGATTCAAATATTCTACAGACACTTTTTGTACATCTATATTTGAATTGCTAAATACATTGTTTCCATTATTTTTTATAGAATTCTCAGTATCATTTACTTTATTGTATTCTTTATACTCTTTTTCTTCTAATTGTTGTATTGAAAAAGCATTGTTAGAATAATCAATATTAACTATAAAATACACCTTAGTAGCATTTTTATATTCAAGATTTTGGATTATACCAATTACTTTAAAAGTTTGCACTTCGTTATTATTCAATTGTTTTATTTCTATAGGATAAAATCTGTATTTTTCATTAGTTACTTTTATATAATTGTCTACATTTTTTTCTGTTATATTATTACTATTTATATAACTTGTACTTAAAAATGAATATAATGTTTGCTTTTGTAAATCAGAATCATATGTCTGCTCTCCATTTTCTTGTATAGTATAATATATTGAATTTGTTTTATCTAATGCATCTATATAACCTTGTACACAACTTTTTATAATAAAGTAATCTGATGATTGTACAGTTTCTTCTGGTTCTTCTATATATGCTTCTTCTTCTATATTTTGATTTAAAAACAATTTATCCTTAGAATCTTTATTATTTAGTATTAATATTGTCACTATTAGTAATATAATTATTAGGCAAATTAGAGCAATAATAATTGATTTAAAATTTTTCATTTATTCCTCCTTATTTTCCTGGTGCTCTCCATACTTGAACCTCACCATGAGAAGAATTCTTGTAATAGCTAAATCCTGATTTTGCAGCATTCGTTCTTGTTTTTCCTTTACATATGACACATGTTGTTTCGTCCCAATACAAATCTCCACCTGCATATATTAATACATGGTATCCATATATGTTAACTACGTCTCCTGGCTGTGCTTCATTTACACTTACTTTTCTCCATCCAGCCGCCTGAAGCATATCTGGTATTCCTCCTGAACCAGTATAATGATAATTATATTTATTTATCTGGTTTGCTGAAAGTAATCCTGACTTATATAAAACACATGAAACATATGTAGCACAACACATATAATTGCTTTCATTATAACATCTATCTATATTTCCGGAAATTAAATTTTTTCCTACAGTAGAGTAAGTGATATTTTTTCCATATATGTATTGACTAACACTTTGACAAGCTGAAATAGCCGTTCCATTTCCTGCACCTCCTGTAGGTGCAGTTTTTCCATGGAATTCGTTATAATATTTATTTGCAGCTTCTTTTCTTCTATCCATATGTGCCACAGCCATATTAGGTCTTTCAAAATATTTACAATACAATTCTGTAGCTTGATCTACTGATGATGCATTTTTCCAATTTTCGCCATTACTTCCAAACTGATAATTTGCATATCCATCTGCTCCACCACCTGGTGTTAATTCCCCTAATAAAAATTCTATTTGTACTTCGATATCAGATGGTTCTTTTCCTTTAGATTTCGCATAATTTTCCAATTGAGTTCTTCTTCCGTAAGACCATTGGCAAAGTCCGAACCCTATTCCTGTTCCGCCTTCAATAGCATCTTGTCTAAATCCTGATTCTGCCTCTATATTTCCCATAGCTCCCGCTACTGCGTATTCACTAAATCCTGCCCCTCTTAAAGCAAACCAAACTTTTTCTTGTGGAGTATTTCCATATATGCCACTGCTTACTTGATTAAAGCCGTCTGGATCATATTCTTCAAAATTAAATTCTGTTACACCATAATCATTACCTGTTGCTTTATATAATAAATATTTTGTTAAATCAACCATTTTACTTGTGTCTTTATTTTGTTCTAGTGCTTCAAATAACCATCCTGTTGCACTTAAAATATTGCTTCTTGCATTATAATGGCTGTTAAATACTTTTTCAAAGCTTGTTTTTTCTGTATATTCGCCACCTGTGTTATATCTAGCAAATTCATTAGCTGTACTACTTCCATTCGGATTAACATTCGACTTATCAATATTATTGTCTGCAAAATAGTTATAATCTGTTTTATAAAATGTTGGTCCACTTTCTGCATAAGCTGTATATAAAGTTCCATCACTTGAAAAAGATGCTTCTTCACTTTCTCTTGCCATATCATCTCGTATTATTTCAACCTGTTTACCTGTATTTAAGTCACATACTACAAAATAATTTTTTGAATGGCCATAACCTTCAGCAAAGTAATAGTATACATGATTACCATAACTTGTACTTCCCGCATAATTATGACGCTTATTTAAAATCGGATTCTCTAGATTTTTAATTGGACTTCCTCCTGAATAGAATGCTTGTCTTGTATATACATGACTACCTGCTATAAATAAATCATGTGTAGCATTATATGCCATAAAAGACGGATAATGAGCTTGTTGTGGCGGACTAATTGCTCTTCTATTTTCAAATTTTCTTGTTGATTTATTAACTGTAACAAGTCCAATTTTTGACCCACTTTCTGGGAAAATTATATCTCCAGTTACTGAATCATAAGCAATAGTGTTTCCATGACCTACAAACCCCTCCATTTTATCATAAATTTGCATTGTATTTATATCTGCTAAATATAACGTACAATGTTCACCTCCAGAATAATGAAGAATAACATACGCTACCATATCATCACCTACAAGACAAAATCCTTGTAATGGATTATTTCCGTCTCTATGTGTTGAAGGTTCAATTAGTGCTGCATAGTTTGCAGGATTTAAAGAACCTGTTTTCGGAGTAGAAGCAGTTGTAATTTCAGACCTATCTATATTTGTTCCCCCTGCTGAAAAATAACTTGATGTAGTCATTTTGGTATATGTATTTTTCACTCTATTTATTCTTGTTGTTTGATAAGTTGCAAATTCATTCTCACGTCCTGTAACATGTAAATTTCTTCTATCTGAAGCTCTAGCTTGATTTTTGGCATCTTCGTCTACTTTTCCTTCTTGTCCACCTAATTCACCTTGGTTTGTATAAGGATCTTCAGGAATGTCTTCAAGATTTGTTGAACTATTACTTTCTGTAGTATTTGGTTTATTATATGTATATTTTTTTTCATATTTTGTGCACCATGCATCTGCTAATGTTAATGCTATGTCTAAAGTATTAGTTTTGGTTATTGTTGTTTGTACTACCTTATATGAAACTGATTTATCTCCATCTCCTTTACCGTGTTTAGTGGTGCTACTATCTGAAACTATCTCTCTTGTTGACTGATTTACCGTATTTGTAACAGGGTCAGTAACATAATCTGTAACATAACTTACATTTTCATAGCTAATATTTACATCAGCTTCTGCATGTATTTTAGTATAATCTGTATATGTATCTGTAACTATATTGGTTGTTTCATTTAAATTATCATGTATTGTTATTTCGATTTTACTATTTTTTACCAAATCTGCTAAATCAAATGTATAGTTCTTATCATTACTATATACTAACATTGTCCATAAATAGTTAAATGGCATTTTATATTTGCTTACTATAGCTTGATATGGAATTGTAGTTGTAGTCATACTAGGAATCATTCCTGTATCATATGAACTTACCTCAGGGTCATTTGAAGACACTTTATCTTGGCGTTCACTCCATGTAGCTACTTTTACTTGGTATGTCATATTTGCAGTATTTGATTCACTTGAACCTCCAGGATTAACATTAGCTGGATTTGCTTTATAGTTTGTAACTTTGTGAATGTATTGTGGGCAGATAAGCCATAAGTTTCCTTGATTATCCGAAAGTGCAGACTCTACTTCTTTTCCTCCATTGAATCCATTTCCTAATCTATGTTCTTCAACAACCTTTCCGTCTAATGAAATTGTCCATACTCTTTCATTACTTTTTCCTGGAGAACTATCTGCAACATATATTACTTGACCATCTGTACCTATACCTTGTAGACCATCATTAATATGTAAATTTTGAACTTGTACTTCACTTTGTTTTACATATTCGTTTTTAGCTTGATCATACTTCATAAAAATTAGTTTATCTCCATCTAATGCAACAAGTTGTTTTAATGAATTTAAATATGTAATATCCGCACTATTTGAAGCCATTTTAGTATGTCCAGCTATTGTTTTTGTATTGTTATCTATTTGTAATAAATTTCCTTCACCACTTGATGAATATTTAAGAACCATATTTCTTTCACTATCATATGCAAGACCGTCTCCGTGTCCTCCTTCTGCACCAACTTCTACAGTATAGTCTATACTTCCTGTTTGTAAATTAGTCCATGCAACTCTTCCGCCTTTACTTGAAGCTGAAACACTTCCATAATTCTTATTTTGAAAATGCAATATATATGTTCCATCATAACAAGCTGATTGTGAAGCTCTATATTCTCTATTATCACTAAATGGATTTGACATTTTAAGTTGTGTATTAATACCTTTTTCTACATTTAAAGCGTCACTATTATATGTTCTTGGTATCTTTGCAATTTCTTCTGGTGTTGAAGCTGTAATTCCAGAAGTACCAGCATTGTCAGTAAATCTTCTTATTGTTAATAAATCATTCCTTCCAATTGAACTCTTATGTGTTGCCTTTGCTCCAGTTTGTGGTTCATGTATCATTCCGCCATGTCCATCGTAAATACCCATATGTATACTATTACCTTTACTTGGTCCAAACACAAGCATATCTCCAGCTTGTGCTTGTGATAAACTGGCTACTTCAGTTCCAGCAGTTTCAAATCCAATTGTAGTAAGACGTCCTCCACTGTACAATCCGAGTTTTTTTAGTATCGCCCAACAAAAGCCAGAGCAGTCTGCTCCCGTAGTCAATGATTGTCCACCCCATACATATGGAAGATTGCCAACATATTTTTCTGCTTCTTCAACTATTGCTGTTCCAGTGGCACTACCAGATGTTGATGTTGATGTTGATGTTGAAGTTGATGTCGATGTTGATGTTGATGTTGAACTATTTCCACTTCCTGATGTTGAACTATGTAAAATTCCTGTTTCCGGATCAAAATATGCCGAAGTATCGGTTGGGAATTGTGAAAAATGTAAAATTTGATTTATTTTTTTAGGAACATTCGTAACTCCAACTGCTTTTCTTTCTCCCTTTCCTGCAGCACATTCTATTCTTTTTCCATTTCCCAAATATATTGAAACATGATTAGAATCTCTACTATAGTTCTCCCAAATTACATCTCCTGGTGACGCTTTAGATATATCTGTTCCTATTTTTACAGTTCCTGGTGCTCCTTCTCCCCAATCATAGGAATGAACAAATCCACTATCGCTATTATCCATTACACCAAAATGTCCAAAAACTCTATGAACAAAGTGCGAACAATCTGATGTTCCTCCATCTTTAAGTAAATTTTTTCCACCAAATTCATATGTTATTTTTCCTCTCCAAGAACATGCATATTTCAAAATTTCTTGAATCGAAGATGAAGAACCAATTATATTTCCTTTTATATTATCTAATAATACTTGTACTCCTTTTTCATTAGGGTGGTCGTTATCAGATTTAGTTAACGCTTCTAAATTGTCATTATATCCTCTTAAAATATCTGAAAAATAAACATTATCGTTTCTATCGCAATACTCTTTTAGTTCTTCATTCATTTCAGTAGCTTTTTTCTTTGCACTTCCATCACTATCAATATAATGTAGCACTGAACTAATAAATATTGGTGGTGTTGGATAATTACTTCTAATTTTCTTTACTAGTTCATCTATCTCGTCTATTCTATCTCCTTTAAAAAGCGCATTTTGTCCAAGCATTAGATAAAAACCTGTTGGATTTGAAACTTTTTGAAAATTAGCATTCCAATCAAAATGTCCATCTGAAGTTTCTATAGTATTATAATCACTATTATCTACAGTTTCCTTTCCTGTAAAATAACTAGCGTTACAGCCACTTTTATACATAAGAATGGCACCTTCTTGGTTCTTTAGTTCGTTTCCTTTGAATTCATTAAACGTTGATAAAATGGAATCACCCATAAATACCATACCTCTTAAAGATGGTACTTTTCCTGCTGTTCCAGTATCTCCATTACTTGTACTAGATGTCTTTTCTATAGTAAAATGTTTTAGTGCTTCATTTCTATCTTTTACATCGCCCGAACTTTGATACTTATTTATCAACTCTTGAAACTCCGTAGGATTAACATATGTCATAGAAATATTTTTACCATTAGCCAAGGCTCTTTTAAATTTAACAATCCCTTGGATTTCTTTTGAATTGATATCTAAATCATTCCATTGAATAGCTTCGTCTGGATTTTTTCTTGTATCAGGATATTCTAGGGCTCTTGCTGCATAAATTAATTTGCCTAGTTCTTCAGCAGAATTTAAGTATGCAGTAGCTCTGTTTCCACTTTGTCTAATTTCATCCCAGAACTCTTGAATTGATTTTCCTGCTGTTATATTTCCATTTTCATCTATAGAAGTATCACTCATATAATTTCTAACAGCAGCTGGTGCATTTTTTGGATCTTTATCGTCTTCTTTGGTATCATGTTTTTTTATATACCACGTTACTACAGAAATAATAATAACTACAATTAAAAATATTCCTGCACCAATTAATAAAGGTTTCATACTTTTCTTTAAAATCATCTTTGCAACTTGTTTTGTTCTATTTTTTAACGTATTTCCTATTTTACTATTAATGTCTTCATCCATAAATAAGTCTCGCCTCCTTTACAACTCAAAAGTAATATTTGCATATCCTAAATAATTATTTTTATTTTCAAAATTTGCATAAGACTCATAATGTAAATAAATTTTTGGAAAAACCAATCTGTTTATTGTGCTTGTAGAACTATATTCATTAAAATATTTTATTTGTATTGTCTTTTCTTGATTTCCTAATATTTCTAATAAGGTTTGTGGTATTTCGTGTACATATGCATTATATTTTATTTCATTCTTGTCCATTAAATAACTAACATTTTCTGTATCATCAACTTTTCCTAATAATGTTATATCTCCAGAATTATTTTTTACATCAAAAGTATATATTTCGTAGTCCATATATGCATCTTTTCTTAATAATTTTACTTCTAAACTTTGTTCTGTCACATTTTTATCATATATAGTTCTTCCAATATATCCATTTATATTTAACTTTTTATTTTCTTCTTCATCATTAACAATAGTAATGTAATCTTGAATACTATTTTCTACAGAATATCTGCCTGTTGCTAAAGCATCTTCATTATAATCAACTTTGAATATATCTCCATTCCAGTTTTCGATATTTACATTTCTTCTTCCATTTCCAAAAATAGGCGTATAGTATGCTTGTTGAAAGTCGTTTAATTCATTATATAATTGCTCTTTGCATTCATTTGAAAGCAAATTATACGCTTCTTGAATGCTTCCTGAATTACAAAAAGAAACAAATTTATCTATAATTTCAATTCCATTTTGATCAATTGATGCTTTTTTACCTGTTATAGCAGATTTATCATCAGTCAATGTTATAGAGTTTAAATTGCTTGTATCTACTTGTTGGCTTTGACTTGTATATGCATCTTGATTTGAAGATCTTTTAGTTGTTATATCCATTAATCTCCATACTAAAAGAATTATCGCAAAAGTAGCAACAACTATCCCCCAAAATTTTCTCCTATTTTGATTGTACCACCTAATTAAATTATACATAAATTTTCTCCTTCAAAATATCACACTCATTCTATTATATTATAATATATTTCGCATTTGTTTTCAATAATTTTCGACAAAAATTCACATACTTTTTGTTACTACTTTTTTAATGCAAAAAAAGAAGCTAGAAAATTTATTTCCAACCTCTTAAAAATTCATTTATTAGTATTTATTTATTATCCATCTTTATTTCAAGTAATTTATCTTTTAATTCTCCTTCGATTTGTTCCAATTGTTTTTCAGCTTCTTGTCTCTTAACTCTACCATTTTGGTGAATTTCAATAACTTTATCAAGAGTTTCAATAATATCTTGATTTGTTTTTTGTAAAGTTTCAACATCAATAATTGCTCTTTCAGATTCTTCAGCGATTTCAATTGTTCCTTGTTTTAATGTTTCACTGTTCTTTTGAAGCATTTCATTTGTTAAATCTGTTACAGCTTTTTGAGCTCCTAATGCAGATTTAGCATGCGTGATTCCAAGAGCTATAACAATTTGATTTTTCCATAGTGGAATTGTATTTATTAATGAACTTTGAATTTTCTCTACTAATTCACTATCATTGTTTTGTATTAATCTAATTTGTGGAGCCATTTGAATTGAAATTATTCTTGTTGTTTTTAAATCATATATTTTCTTTTCAAATCTATTTATCATATTTTCCATGTCATTTACAGCTTGTACATCAGTTTGGTCTCCTGTTTCTTTTGCCTTAGCTTGCATTTCTGGAAGTGTTACTTCTCTTAGCTCTTTTAATTTCTTTTCCCCGGCTATTATATATAGTGATAGTTGTTTAAAATATTCTAGGTTTTTATCATACATTGTATCAAAAACCGCAATATCTTTAAGCATTTGAAGTTTGTGGTCTTCAAGTTGTTTTTCAATTCTATTTATATTTGTTTCTACTTTGCTATATTTGTTAATTAATCTTTCAAGTTGCTTTTTTGCAGAATTAAATATTTTTGCTAATCCTTTAACTTCTCCTTGTGGAATGTCTGTATCAAAATCTTTTATTTCTGCAACAAGTCCAGCTAATAAATCTCCTACTTCTCCTGTGCTTCTTGTTTTAACATCTTCTAGAACACTATCTGAGAATTTTGAAATATTATTTTGTGCTGTTGCTCCATATTGTAAAATTTGTGTTGTATTTTTAGGATCAATTTTTGTAATAAATTCATCAATAGCTTTCTTTTCTTCATCTGTTAAAGCATCATAATTTAATGATTTTTCAACTACCTCTTCAGAAACTTTTTTCTCTTGTAATAAAGTATCTTCTACTTTGCTCATATCAATACTTTTGGTTTCAACTTTTAATTCTTCCATAATTATACTCCTATCAATTTAATTTTTGGAAAAGAGAACCGTCCCAAATTCCATCAATTTAATTTTTTAGAAAAGAGAACCGTCCCAAATTCCAATTTTTTTTGGAAAAGAGAACCGTCCCAATTTCCACTTATTTTCCTAAATATTCAATCATCTTATCATAAAATGACATTTTTAAAGATGATACTGTACTATCTATACTTTGTGGAATACCTGTAATATTTACTGCTGAAACATCATAATTTCCACCTGTTACACCTGTTCTAAATCCATATTTTGACCATGCAATTTGTCCTATTTCTTTATCATTTAATGCTTTATAGAATTCATCTCCTGTTTCGTTAAAAGTAGCTACGCAGTGTGAATTCCAAATTGTTGGTGTAGGATATAGAATTCTTATTTTATCTTTTACTTGATTCCATCCATCAGGATTCGAATTTGCAAAATCTATAGCACTTTTTTCGTAGTCTACAATCATAGGCTTTCCACCTACTCCTGTTTTTAAATAAAGTTCAAATAAATCGGCTGGAGTGTTATTCATGTATCCAGATTTAACATAGAATTCTTTTAAATTCTTTAAATTTGATTCAAAGTTTTGTTCTGTAACAGTTCCTCCACACATAATTGAAAGTAATAATCCGTAATATGTAGCTCCTGGAGAAGATGTAACAGGGTCTGTCGAATCTATATTAATAGAGCCATATAACATGTCTAAACCTATGTCTTTCCACTTTTTGCCTTGTAAAATATATGTTATTAGTTTATTCATATCTGTTATGTAATAAGTTCCATTTTTTTCTGTTACAATTTTTTCTTTTATTAAAGCATCTGTAACTGTATCCCAGCTATAGATTACTATTGGAGTATTAAGTGTAAGTCCTCCATTTAAAACTCTTTCTCTTGCAGATTCACCTTGTGCTGGAGAAACTTTAAAATAATCGTAAAATCTTTGGTCTGATGTAAATAATGCATCATATTTTGAAACTCCTGATGAAGTTACTGTATATGCAAAATGGTTTTTACTTAATTCATCCGCAATAGACTTATTTCCCTTTCCAACAGATTCACGAACTAATGGCCATAAAACTGTTTTTCCATTGCTCCAATTATCATAAACAACATTCATTTTGTATTTTTCATGCAATATTTTATTAACATCTTCATCTGCTATAAAGTTTTCTTTTCCTCCACCTGTTGCAACATAAACTTGCTTTAGATTACTATAGTCTTTTTCGTCTTCTGTACCTTTTTCCATAAAAGTTTTTATTCCTATAATAGCACCAATTAAAACTACTAGTATTCCTAATCCTATAAATATTTCCTTTTTAGATTTCAAGTTTTACACCTCCTTCTTCTTATCTATATCAAAATCTATATTGTCTATAAACCCATCTGATTTTAGCATAGATTCAAATACTTTTAATTCTGCATCAGTATCTATCATTTCTGTTTGATAGATATTACTTAATTGTTCTTCAAATGCTAGCTTTATTTTTGAAATCATTTCTTCAACAGAACTCATAAACTTTTTAGTTTCTGCTGTTGTTAATTTTTGATTTTCGATTTCATCATATCTTTCTAAAATCTTTTTAGTAACTGGTAAATAATAACTTAAAAAATTTCTTATTTTTTTAATTTTTTCAGGTTTTTCTATTACTGTATCAATTATTTTATCTGATGTATTGCAAATAGCTTTTGTATTTTTTACAAGTTCAGTACTTTCTAATCTTGTAGAAATATCTCTTAATTTTGTTATCATATCCTTAGCTTTTTTCAAGCTTTCTTTATCATTTTCTGATATGTCATCTGATAAATCAATTTTTGTTCTATCTTTAAATAATAGATTTCCAGCTCCATAAGCTGCAACCCCTATGGCAGCAGCAGGAATAGCTCCTATACCTAACGCAAGATATGGTACAGCAAAAAATGTTCCACCTAATAACATCGAATATATATATCGTTTTTTCAATGATATTTCCTCCTTACTAGTTATATCCTCTAACTTGTTTAAAAGCTTCTAATAGATTTGTTCTTCCGTCAAAAACTTTAGCATTTGTAAGTTCTGCAATTCCATCTAATTGATATGATGAAGCACTTCCAAACATTATGCTATATATAGGAATATCTTTTCCTATAGATTGATAATATCTTTGTAATTCCTTCAATGATCCACTATTTGAAGCTCCATCTGTCATTAAAATTATAGATGTATTATATTTATTTGTATCTTCATTTTTTAATATATCTAAACCAGTTTGTGATGCAAGATAAATATTGGTTTGGCCTGATGGTTGTAAATTTTTTATATTTTGTATCATTTTACTTGTCTGAGTTCCATTATCTGTATGCCATCTATCAAGTATACTTCCACTAAATGGTATAACTGAAATTTTATCATTTTCAGAAAATTGTAATAAATTCTTTGAAGCTTTGTTTTTATCTAAAATATAATCCATTGCTTCAACTAATTGTTTATTTCCATTTCCATACATACTACCTGAATAGTCTAAGCAAAAAACTGCGTGAATTGGCTTTCTAAGTTCTGTTTGATATATGCCTAATGCTGTTCTTATTACAGCTGTACTTGGATATTTTACAGGTACTAAATATTTGGTGGTATCTATTCCCCAATTAGGGTTAAATACTGTTTTATCTGCATTTGCATTTGTTCCTCCATACCAAACACGTCTTCCTGTTTTAACAAGTTCTTGTTGTCCTTCATTGCTTAATATGTATGATTGTAGTTTTGTAAATTTTTCTAGCTTGCTGTCATCTGAATTATCTATATACGCAAATGGTGAATCAGATATTGAAACTCCGTCTTTAGCATATATTATATATAATGGTTCTTTCCCTTGTTGTTCAAGTTTTTTGTTTATATTTATAATTGAAGTTTCATAAGTTACAACAGCTTCATAATCTCCTTTTATAAACATTTCTTCTAAAAATTCATCACTTCCAGAAGAACGTGTAACACCTGAAAATAACTCTTTTAGGTTTTTCTTTAAGTCCGCACTTTTTAAATCCTCTTCCTTCAAGATTTCTGGATTTCCAGCCAATGTTGAAACAAAACCTAAATATGCTGTAGCTCCAGTATTTGTTTGAGTAGCTGAAGACATACTAAATTTCAATTTTTTTGATCTTATTGCTGAAAGGATATCTTTTGTGTATATTTCTTTATCAATAAAACCTAACTCTTTAGCTTTTGACTTTTTTATTCCAAAAACTACAGGATTGATACTTGTTGATTTTGAGTTTTTAAGTTTAACATTACTGTTTAACATATATAACCAAATTGAATTTGATGTCCATACAGCGTCATACTCTTCTCCGTTATTTAGTCTATCCATTATATCTATTGTGCCAGCATACTCTATGTCTATATTGATAAAGTTCTTTCTAGCATAACTGCTAATTACATCTTCTAAATCTTTATTTTCTGTACTAGATATTATTCTGAAATCTCTAGAATTACTTGGCGCAGATTCTTTAACTGCTTTTTCAACATCTTTCTGTGCAGTTATTCCTATTACAAATATAAATGCTATAAATACTAACACGGCAATTAATGAGCTTTTATTTTTTTTCATTTTCTCCCCCTTTCGAAACTATTATATCATTATAGTTTTTTATTTTCAATTGTTTTTTCATTTTATTTTACTATACTTGCAAGTATCTTAATTGCTTCTTTATCTTATTATAAAATTACGTAAATAAAAGTTTTTAAAGGAAATGATAGTAGTATGGTTAAAGTAAATATCGAAAAATTATTAAAAGAAAATAAACGTTCTAAATATTGGTTATGTAATAAAATGGAAATAACCATGCATAATTTAAATCGAGTAATACTTGGTGAAACAAAATCTATTTCTTTTAAATATATCCATGATTTTTGTAAATATTTAAACTGTACACCTGCAGAACTTTTTACTGTCGAAATTGAAAAAAATGAAGAAGAATATTAGATATAAAAAATATAGACCTGTTTAACCACAAAAGATTTAAAAATTTGGGATCTTCCTTAAATTACAAGGAATATCCAAAAATCTTTAAATCTTTTACTGACATAGTCTATATTTTTTTATAAATTAACCTTTTTGCCAAAAAGCTTTATATGTTCTATAAGCTTCAAAAATATCATATTTACTTGTAACTTCGTAAGGTGCGTGCATTGAAAGGACAGGAACTCCGCAATCTATAACATCTACACCTTTGTTTGCCAAGATGTATGCTATAGTTCCTCCACCACCGATGTCGACCTTTCCAAGTTCTGCAACCTGAAATTTAATCCAGTTTTCTTCTAGCATATTTCTAATCCATGCAACATATTCTGCATTTGCATCAGAAGCTCCAGATTTTCCTCTAGCCCCTGTATATTTATTCAAAGAAATTCCTTTTCCTAAATATCCTGCATTTTTAGTATCTGATACACTACTATAAAGCGGATCAAATCCTGCATCAACATCTGAAGAAAGCATCTTAGAATAACAAAATACTTTATCTAATAAATTAACTCTATTTTCACCTGTTTTATTTAATAATTCAGAAACAAAATAATCAAACATATGAGATTCCATTCCAGTATTTCCCATACTTCCAATTTCTTCTTTATCAGATAAAATACAAACAGCAGTCTTTTTAACATATTCAAGTTCCATCATAGCTTTTAAAGATGTGTATGCGCAAACTTTATCATCTTGACCATAAGCTGCAACTAATCCTCCATCAAATCCTAAACTTCTAGGTTTAAACGCTGGAACAATTTCTATTTCGCTACTTACAAAATCTCTTTCTGTTATTCCGTATTTTTGATTTAAGATATTTAAGATATTTAGTTTTACTGCTTCTTTGATTTCTTCACCATTTTCAGATTTTAAAGGAATGCTTCCAACTAAAAGTTGTAGATTTTCTCCTTCTACTCCATTTTTTAGTTTTTTCTCCATTTGCTCCATTGCTAAATGTGGAAGTAAATCTGTTATTGTAAATATTGGATCATTTTCATCTTCCCCAATATTAACATTTATTTTTTCTCCATTTAATTTAACAATTACACCATGCATTGAAAGTGGAATAGCGGTCCATTGATATTTCTTAATTCCACCATAATAATGAGTTTTAAAATATGCAAATCCTCCATCTTCATGCAATGGATTTGGCTTTAGGTCTAGTCTTGGTGAATCTATATGAGAACCAATTATATGAATTCCGTTTTCCATTTTTTCAGTTCCAATTATCGCTAAATACATGCTTTTTTCTCTATTTATGAAATATACTTTATCCCCTGGATTTAATGTTTCAAAAGAATTTACATCTCTAAATCCATTTCCTTCTGCTAACTTCTTTGCTTCTGCTACAAACTCTCTTTCAATTTTTGCTTTTCCTAAAAAGTCCATATATCCTTTACAAAATTCGAAAATCTCATTTTTTCTTCCTTCGTCTATCTCTTTCCAGCCATTTTCTTTTTTGTCTAATAACTCTTCTTTCATTCTTTTTCCTCCTTGTGTTTTTTCACATTATATCATTTTGTAATTTATTTTTCCATATGTTTTAAAAAATATTCTAAAAAAATTGGAGAATGATATCATTCCCCAATTTTTTTCTTTAGACGACTTATTTCTTTTTTATCATTTTCAATTGCAATGTCTAAAATAGCAATTTGTGCTTTATATAACTCTTCTAATCTATGTAATTCTTCTTTAGATAAATCTTCTTCTTTAATTTGTCCTTTTCTGAATTTTTTTTGTAGCTTTAATAATTCATTATCCTTAATTATATCATTCTTTTCCACTATTTTTCAACTCCTTCTGTATTTCTCTTATTATCTTTTAATTCAGCTAGTTCTTTCTCTGTTCCTATTTTTTCTTTAATTCTTTTATTTAAAGTGTTATTAAGAATCCCTAATAATTTGGTATTATTATTTTTCTTTCTTCCTCTTTTGGCTTTTGGTTCTTCTTCTCCTTTTTCTTTATATATCTTCTTGCATCTTCTATATAATGCCATTTGAGATATTTTTATTCCCTTTGTA